>Ga0187863_10000239_pt1 | contig 48782 bp, 39 predicted proteins | sample June2016WEW_11_1_FD_132975 | JGI IMG/M metagenome (GOLD analysis project Ga0187863, IMG submission 132975) | Peatland microbial communities from SPRUCE experiment site at the Marcell Experimental Forest, Minnesota, USA - June2016WEW_11_10 | ecosystem: Environmental > Terrestrial > Soil >...
CCAGCTCAAGGTTGTCGATCCTCAGAACACACTGGCCCAGCAGATCATCGCCGATCACCTGAAGCTCCTGCAGAACAATCAGTTGAAGGAAGTGGCGCGCACGCTGAACCGGCCCATCGAGCTCGTGAAACGCGCGGTGGAGGTGATCAAACGGCTCGACCCCAAACCCGGCCTGCGCTACAACAAGACGGAACCTCGCCTGGTCGAACCCGATGTGCAATTCCGGAAAGTCGATGGGGAATGGCAGGTCTTCATTAACGATGACGATCTCCCGCAGCTTCGTCTGAGCCCGACCTATCGCCGACTCCTTGCTCGCGACGCAGCCGACCGCGATGTGCGCACCTATGTCAAGGAGCGTTTCACGGCTGCGATTCAGCTCATGAAGAATATCGAACAGCGGAAGCACACCATCGTGCGCGTCTGCAATTCCATTCTTCGCCGCCAGGCCGATTATCTCGATTACGGCCCCGATCATCTGAAGCCCATGATGATCAAGGAAGTCGCGGAGGAAGTGGGTGTCCACCCCTCGACGGTCAGCCGCGCCGTCGCCAACAAGTACGTCCACACCCCGCAGGGTGTTCTCGAGCTTCGTACGTTTTTCTCTGAATCCGTGAACGGCCCGCAGGGCAGCGAGATGTCTCTTTCTTCTCTCAAACGCCGCGTCAAACAAATGATCGAAGAGGAAGACACCTCGCATCCGCTCACCGACGAGCAGATCACCAAGAAACTCAGCGACGAAGGCATCCACGTCACGCGCCGAACGGTGGCCAAATATCGCGAAGACCTGCGCATCCCCAGCACACATCGCCGCCGGGTAAAGGTTTAAGCCGCCCGTGGCCCGACCCGCCCGGAAACGTGCTGGGCGCCAACTCGTGCTGCTTACAGGCCTGTCCGGTTCCGGCAAGGGCTCCATACTCAATACCTTCGAAGACCTTGGCTTCTATTGCGTGGACAATCTTCCCGTCGCGCTCATTCCCACCTTCAGCGAGCTCTATGAAAGCGGAAGCGGAGAAATCGACCGAGCTGCCCTTCTCGTCGACGCCCGCGAGGGCGAACAGATTGAGAATCTGCCCAAGATGTATCGCCGGTTGCGCAGCGAGCATCCCGTCACCCTGGTCTTCAGCGAAGCGAGCGACGACGCACTGATCCGCCGCTTCAGTGAAACGCGCCGTCCCCATCCCCTGGCGCACGGCAGTTCGATCGCAGACGGCATTCACGAGGAACGTCGCCGCATGGCACCGATCCGGCGCCTCGCGGATGTGGTCATCGACACTACGAAATTCAATGTCCACGAGCTGCGCCAGTTCATCATCGACCGTTTTCAGAATCCTGGGCGCAACCCGCTGATGATCTCGGTCGTGAGTTTCGGGTTTCGCTACGGGGTTCCCGCCGACGCCGACTTGGTTTTTGATGTTCGCTTTTTGCCCAATCCTCACTTTGTCCAGCGCCTCCGCCCCTTCACGGGAAAGGACCCGCGTGTCGCCCGCTACATCCGCTCCTTTCCCCAGACCGGTCAGTTCCTGCGTCGCATCGAGAGCCTGCTGGCCTATTTGATTCCGCACTACATCCGGGAAGGGAAGAGCTACCTCACGGTGGCTCTTGGTTGCACCGGCGGGCGCCACCGATCGGTAGCCCTTTCCGAGGTCATCCGCCACGGCTTGCAAAAGAGGGGCTATTCGACCAAGGTTGTCCACCGCGATTTGGACAAAACCGCCTCGTGAGAAGACGACCGGTTGACGGGCGATTTCGTGCGAAGTGAATCGGGACAAAACAAGGGATCGGCCTTGACCCGCAAGCTTTTTATGCCGACCGCCTTGCAAGATTACCTATTCCTGCATAGTCTATGCAGATTCGATTCATACGAGATCGATCCATGACTCCCGGCCCTGCGAGTCCCAATACGGATGCCACCCCGCGCGCGAAGGATCGCGATGAGATTGGGCGCCTGCTCGGGTTTCTGGTGCCTCATGTTCCGCTGCTGGCTGCAGGGGTCATTCTCATCGCGGTGATGGGCCTGGTCGACTTCCTGGTAGCGTTCGCCATTCGGCCAGCCCTGGATATCATTCTGAATCCGCGGTCCACCGTCCAGAAGCTTGAGCTTTTTCGTTTCCCCGGTACCGCACACGTCGTCTATTTGAACTCGTTGGTTCCGTCCCGCATTCACCACGTCTGGTCTGTCTTCGCTGTCGCGATGCTGCTTTTGTTCCTGATCAAGGGCCTCGCCGAATATTTCGGCAGCACGTTGATTCAATATGTCGGCCTCGCCAGCATCACCGATCTGCGAAATCAGGTTTACACCAAGGTGGTCCAGCAGCCGGTCGGCTTCTTCCAGAACAATCCCGTCGGTCGCGTGATGTCGGCGGTCATCAGCGACATCGAGCAGATGCGCGGAGCCTTCTCGGAGTGGATGGCGGAACTCTTTCGCCAGCTGTTCAGTTTCGTCGCTTTTGTAATGGTTCTTGCGATCATCGACTGGAGAATGGCTCTCGGATCGGCCCTTTTGATTCCTCTGGTCGCATGGCCCGTCAGCAAATTCGGCCGGCGCATTCGTAAGTCCTCAGAAAGGAGCCGTTCGCGCCTCGCCGACCTCAGTCAGATCCTTCATGAAACCATTAGCGGCAATCGCGTCGTAAAGGCCTTCGGCATGGAAGGGTTCGAAATTCGGAAGTTCCGCGAGGCCGCCCGCCACCTGCTACGCGAGAATATGCGGTGGGTCCGCGCGCTGGCCGCCACGTCTCCCTTGATGGACCTGCTGGGTGCGGTCGTGATTTCGATGATCCTGCTGGCAGCCCGGGGCGAAATCAAGAGCGGCCGCCTGACTCTCGGTTTGTTTGGTGCATTCACCTATGCCTTGTTCAAGGCCTATGAGCCGATCAAGCGTATCGGAACCGTCTACCAGCTTTTCTTGCAGGCCATTGGAATTTCCACGCAGGTCTTCGCGTTTATCGATCTGCCGGAAGAAACCTTGGATGCGCCCGGCGCAAAAATGATGCCGCGCTTTGCGGGTTCGATCGAGTTTGACGACGCGAGCTTTGCGTATGACGGTGGTCCCCGGATCCTGAAGGGGATTGATCTGCGTGTTCCGGCGGGCGATGTTGTGGCGATCGTCGGTTCGAGCGGAGCGGGGAAAACGACCCTCGTGAATCTTCTTCCCCGCTTCTACGCCGCCACCTCCGGCAGCGTTCGGATTGACGGTGTCGACTTGCGCGAAGTGACGCTTCGTTCCCTGCGCGAGCAGATGGCGATCGTCACTCAGGAAACGATTCTCTTCAACGATACGATCTGGAACAATCTTTGCTACGGGCGGCCCGGCATGCCTGAAGAAAAGGTGATTGCCGCGGCCCAGGCGGCCCTGGCTCATGACTTCATCCTGGAGATGCCCCACGGCTATCAGACCATGATCGGCGACCGCGGACAGCGCCTTTCCGGGGGCCAGCGGCAGCGCCTCGCCATCGCCCGCGCTCTTCTGAAGGATGCCCCCATTCTGATCCTGGACGAAGCCACCTCCGAGCTCGACTCAGAATCCGAGTTGCTTGTTCAAAATGCCCTGAACAATCTCATGACGGGCCGCACCGTATTCGTGATTGCTCACCGCCTCTCCACCATACGGCGCGCCACTACCATCGCCGTGCTCGATAGTGGAATGATTCGCGAGAGGGGCACTCATGAGGAACTTCTTGCTCGCGGAGGCATCTACACCAGGTTGTACGATATTCAATTCCGCGACGCAGAACCCGCATCGCGAGTAGCAGGCCCGCTGTGACGATGCCCAGCGCACCATCCACCCCCGAAACATCGGCACCCGCGCCGCGGGACGACAAAGCCATGCGCTCGATGACGGGTTACGCTCAGGCGTGCGCCGCCGAAAGCGGTTGGAGCTTACGTGTTTCGGTACGCAGCGTGAATCACCGCTTTCTCGATCTGCACTTGCACGTGCCGGAGGGTTTTGAGCCTCTGGAACCTCAAATCCGCCGGATTGTTCGCGAGCGCATCCATCGCGGTCACCTCGACGTCACGCTCCATCACGATCTCGCGGGTCCCGCATCGGTTGGTGTCAACGAAGACGTTGCCGAAGCCTACGTGCGAGCCGTCAATGGGCTGCGGAAGCAGTTTGGCATCCAAGCGGAACCCGACCTCGCTTCGATTCTGCGTCTTCCCGGCGTGATCGGATCTCCCGGCGCCGTGCTTGCGCAACAACGGGAGGGCCTCGAGGCGATTGTCTCCCGATGTTTGTCGGAGGCGCTCGACAAGCTGAATCGCATGCGCGAGCAGGAAGCAAGCCACCTCCGCGAGGAAATGGCGAGCCGCTTGCGGACCATTGCAAGTCACGCGGCGAGGGTGAAGGCGCTCGCAGAGAGCGCGCGCCCGGCCTTCGCCCGGCGGCTCGAACAGCGCTTACGGGAGCTTCTCGGTGACGGGCAGCTTGATCCTGCCCGCCTTGCCCAGGAAGCCGCGATCGCCGCTGAACGCAGCGATGTGGCCGAAGAGCTGGTGCGGCTGGCAAGCCACCTACGGCAGTTTCAATCGTTATTGACCGGCATTTCCGATGCCGGCAAAAAACTCGATTTCCTGCTTCAGGAAATGCAGCGCGAGACCAACACCCTGCTTTCGAAAACCCCCGGCAACGAAGCCGAAGGACTCGAAATCACCCGGCTGGGGCTCGAAATCAAGTCGGAAATAGAAAAACTGCGGGAACAGGTCCAGAACATCGAATGATTTCCCAACCCCTGGTCTTCATCGTTTCCGGGCCGTCCGGCTCCGGAAAATCTACGCTCGTGCAGAGGCTCTTGCAGCTTCCGGGCACGATGCTATCGGTTTCGGCTACCACCCGTGCGGCGCGCAAGACGGAAAGCGACGGCAAGTGGTACAATTTCGTGTCAGAAGCTGAATTTCAGCAGATGGTCGAACGGGGCGAATTCCTGGAGTACGCGCAGGTTTTTGGAAAGAATTGGTATGGCACGCCGCGCAAATGGCTGGACGAAGCGGTGGCGCGGCAGAAAGATCTCGTGCTTGAGATTGATGTGCAAGGCGCCTTGCAGGTAAAACAGAAGCTGCCCGATGCGATTGCGATTTTCGTTCTAGCTCCTTCCCGCGCGGATGTCGAAAAGCGCATTCGCGACCGTGGGCAGGATTCAGAAGATGAAATTCGGCGGCGGCTCGAGCGCGCTCGGCAAGAGATGCTCACCTACGGCAGTTACGACTATGCGGTCATCAATGACGATCTCGATCGTGCGGGTGGTGAATTGCAGGCCATTGCCATTGCGTCTCGCTGTCGTGTAGCTCAACATGAAGAACGGATTCGCGAAATTCTGAAGTCCTTTGGAGGCTGACCTGGACATGACCGTGTTAAGACAGGCACCCGATAGCCAGTTTGCCTATGTCGTCGTTGTAGCGCGCCGTGCCCGGCAATTAATGATCGGGGGCCGGCCTCTGCTTGAAAACCCGAGGTCCCGCAAGACGTCTCGCATCGCCGAAGAGGAATTGCAGCGGGGGCTCCTTGAATACGAAGTGCCCGATCTGGGCGACGAAGGCGAAGAAAAGGATGGCAAGCGACGCAAGTAACCTCGGCGGCGCTTCTCGCTGAAGGGCATGTCCTCATAGAGTTCCGCGATGAAAATAGCCTTGGGTGTGACCGGCGGGGTCGCCGCCTATAAAGCCGCCGAACTGGTTCGCCGGCTCCAGCAGGAAAGGCTCGACGTGCAGGTCGTCATGACTCGCGCCGCGCGGGAATTCATCACACCCCTCACTTTCGCCGCCATCACCGGCGAAAAAGTAATCACGGAGATGTTTGGCGCCGAGCAGTCCGGCCCCGCGAACGTCGAGAGCGCCATCGAGCACATCGCCGTCGCACAGCGGATGGATCTTCTTCTGGTTGCGCCTGCCACAGCCGACATTCTCGGCAAATTCGCGCACGGCATTGCCGAGGATTTTCTGGGAACGCTGTATCTGGCCACCAAGGCTCCGGTGGTGGTGGCCCCGGCGATGAACGTCAACATGTGGGAGCACCCCGCGACACAGGGCAATCTTGCAACCCTGCGCGCGCGCGGGGTCCACGTAGTCGATCCCGATGAGGGCTATCTCGCCTGCGGTATGACCGGTGCGGGCCGTCTGGCGGCCACCGAAGCCATCGCACAAAAGGTTTTCGATGTTCTCGGCATGCGCCGCGATCTTGCCGGCAAGACCATCCTGGTTACCGCAGGCCCCACTCGCGAAGCGCTCGATCCGGTAAGGTTCTTGACGAATCGCTCCTCCGGCAAGATGGGTTATGCCGTGGCCGAAGCCGCGGTTCGACGCGGCGCGCGAGTCACCCTTGTCAGCGGACCAACGGATCTGAAGGTGCCGGAAGCGGTCGAGTGGGTCCCGGTGATCACGACCGAACAGATGCGCGGCGCTGTGCGCGACCACGCGCCGGAAGCCCACATCGTCATCATGGCCGCCGCCGTTGCCGATTATCGTCCCGCCGTGGCGCATGCCAGCAAGCTCCAGCGCGGCAATGATCGTTTCACTCTCGAGTTGGAGCCCACGCCCGATATTCTCGCCGAGCTCGGCCGCGACCAAGGCTCGCGCATCCTCATCGGATTTGCTGCAGAGACTGGCCACATCGCCGAAAACGCCCGAGCCAAGCTCGCCCGCAAGGGCGCCGATATGATTGTCGCAAACGACGTAACGCAACAGGGCGCTGGATTCGATACCGACACCAATATCGTTACGCTGTTTCTTCGCGACGGCCGCGACATTGAGCTGCCTAAAATGTCGAAGTTCGATGTGGCCAACCGCATCCTCGACCAGGCCCTCCAAATTCAAAAGACGTAGTGTGTGCCCGCCTATCTTTTGCCGCAAGACCGCAAGCATAGGCGCCCGGGACCAAATGCGTCCCTCTGGGGTTCCCCAGGATGGAGGATGGGAGGGCTTCGCCTTACGAGGAGGAATCGTTGGCCTCGAGTGCCTCCAGGAAAGCACCCTCGGGCTGCGCCGTCTTCTGAGGATCGCGGCTGTGCGGGGGCGAGACGAGCAGGGGAAGGATCAGCGCCACCGTCATCATTCCCGCGATCAGATAGAGCCCCCGAGTGTATGCCCCGGTGATTTGACGCAGATAGGCAAACAGAGAAGGCCCGAACGCCGAGGCAAACGCCCACGGCAGCATCATCAATCCAAAGATAGGGCCGACGTGCCGCGGCCCAAAATAATCGGCCGTAAAGGCTGGCGTGATCCCGTAGGCGCCCCCATAGCACATCACCACGATAAAAGTGGCAATCCCCAGAATCGTGATCGAAGAGATGCGGTGATAGGTCCAGAAAAGAATGGCTTCCACCAAATACATCAGGAAGAAGGCGCTCTTTCGCGTGGCCACATCGGAAATCCACGCCCAGAATATCCGCCCGAGCCCATTCCCAATGCTGATGATGCCCACCAGTCCCGCCGCGGCTGCCGCGCTTGCCCTCCCCATCTCCTGAAATATCGGGGCCGCCTGCGAAACAATCGACAAGCCGGCCATCGTGTTGATCGACATCAGCAGGCACAGCGCCCACCATTGCCATTTTCCCAGAGCTTCGCCCAGCGTGTAGTCACGGTCGCAGCGCTGCAAGATCTGCGCGGCCGACGGTGCCCAGCCTTTCGGCGCCCACCCCTCCGGAGGAAGCTGCATAAAGTAAGCCGAAGTGATCGCGACGATCGCGTACGCAATCCCCAGGTAAGCAAAGGTTGCCAGCACCCCGACGCGGTCGATCAGCCGGTGTGCCACAGGCGCCGAGATCAGCGACCCGGTGCCAAATCCTGCCACCGCAATTCCGGTGATCAGTCCCCTGCGATCCGGGAACCACTTCACCAGCACCGAAATGGGGACGATGTATCCCATTCCCAGCCCGATCCCCCCCACCACGCCATAGGTGAGATACAGCCACCAAAGCCTGTGCGCAGAAAAGCTTGCCAGGAACACACCCGCGCCCCAGAGAAAGCCCGCCGTCATGGCCACCACGCGCGGGCTGCTTCGATGCAGCCATAAACCGCCGAGGACGGCTGCGCATCCCAGGCAAAACCAGCTGATTGTGAACGTGATCGTGATTTGCGAAATCGTCCAGCCGAACTCCTTCGCCAGCGGGATCCGAAACACACTCCAGGCGTAGGCCGCTCCCAACGACATTTGCAGGCAGACACCCGCAACTGCAATCCACCAACGGTTCAGGCTGCGCATGTGATTCCCCCACCATCGTTTCACGACGGATCCGCAACGGGTCTTGCGGGCCCGCTACCCTCTCGCGGGTTCGTGAATGGAGCGGGCGCTATTATGTTCCCGCAGCCCTCCATCGGCAAAGAGCTTCTTCCAGAGTCGAGCCGGGAACGGGAACCACATGATTTAGAGGTAGGCCTGGCGGCAGGTTTCATGTTCGCGGCAGGTAGAGGGGCAATTCGTCTTGTCGATGAGGATGTAGCTGTGGCACGCGGCGCACAGCAGGCCGTAGATCGTCTCGCTGAACAGGTCATGGCCTGGATGATTTGCGGAGTGCTCGCTGCGCGCGAGCGGCCGGCTCATCGCCATGCGGCTGCTTTCCATCGATCCGTGGCCAACGTTGCGGTTCGCATGGAGGTTGTCTAATGACAGCCGCAGGAAGGTCCACAACCGCGGGATGGAGCGGGGCCGTCGGAACCTCCGGAAGCCTTGCTGCCGTTGGCGGGCGCCGCGAAAACAGAGAGCTGTAGGGTGTTTTTGCCGCTGTCACAGTTAGGGCAGGTCACCTTGGTGCTTTTATTCAGGATGATGAGTTCATAGCGCTCGCCGCAATCGTCGCAAAGATATTCGTAGATCGGCATGTTCTTAGTTCCTCGCTTCGCCGTACGCCTGCCGCTGCTAGTATGCCACGTCTTGCCCCGCTACTTCTTGGGCGGATATTTATCCAGGGCTTTTTTTACCATCTTATCGAGCTTTCCTTCAATCTGGGTGGGATCCGACTTTTCCTCGCTCGAAATTCCGCGCCAGACCAGAGACCGCGTGGTGGGATCGCGCAAATCGATCACGAGCGTACCCTCGGCATAGGGCACGCGCACGATGCGCGTTCCCCATCCGTACCATCCGGCCGGGTAAGCCTCCGTCTCCACCTTGCGGGCTGATCCGAACGTGTACCGCACGTTTAGATCGGACGGTCCTGTTGTTACCTCCGTGAGACCCTTGGCGGCAAGGCCGCGCTCGATATCGGCGTTGATCTGCTTCCTGACAAGTTCGCTGTTGAGAGCGGCATTCCCGCTGTTCAATCGTCCGTCGCGAATCGCGAACGTCCGGTACTTGCTGAAATCGGCGGCCTGGTCGAATTCCACCGTGACCTTCTGCGCCAGCGCACCATGCGCGGCAATCCAGCTCAGGACCAGCGCGCTCAGTATTCGCGGGATACCGCTACTGCGGAACAGCCTGCGTCCTTCTGACTGCGTGTATGTCACCGCCGGCCTCCTCCTGAATTAGCCCGTAGTGTACAAGAACCCGCTACAGCGCGGGCTCCTGAATGAAATCCCCGATCAAAAGAAGTAAACAGAATCGCCATCGAGCCAGGAAGCGAGGGGAAGCGGCCGCCCAATCAACGGGGGCTCTTGTCATTCTTGTGAGCGCGGAGCTTGGTCTAAATAGAAAAGCAGGTGAGCACGGTCGCGCAGCTGGAACGGCATGCAAATGAACCGCACCCTCGCGGAGGGCCTGTGGCGGCTCGGCATGGGAATCGCATTGGCGGCAACCGGAATCGCATGGGTGCCGCGGGCAAAGGGTGGCAGGCCCGGTTGCAGGCCCGCTCCGAACGGTAAACCGCGTTGACCTGCAACGCTACCTCGGCCCCCCCCGGGTATGAAATCGCCCGCTACCCCAACCGTTTCGAGCGCAACTGCGACCGCGAGACAACCGCCCGGTATTCTTTTCGCACGGACGGAAGAATCGAAGTGGTCAAGTCCTGCCGCGAGCCGAGCCGCAAACCGACAGGCGTCCCGAAAGATCTCTGTTCGGCGTGCGGTTGACCTACGCGGAGGAAGCCTTCAGCCCAACCCCGGAGACATCGCTAATCGTCGTCTTTCAATTGCGTGTCAATAACCCTGAACTTCTCCTGCTTGTCACCCTGCCGGACGTAAGCCCAGTCCCCCTCGATCCGAAACGGAATCGTGCCACCGACTGCCAATTTCGATTCATCCTTTCCTTCAAATTCGTAAATCCTCGTTTCGGTCTCAACGCGATAAACGGGCACACCAGCAGAGGTAGTCTTGGCCGAAACCGTGTGCGCAATGACCTTGCCTTGCTCCGGATAGTCCTTGGCCGCCTTATCCTGCGACCACGCAGCCGAGCACGCCGCCAGGTAGACAAAACAGCACAGAATCGTATGTGTGCGTCGTCGGGTGGAGCTGTCACGCATGGGCATCATCCTCCCCAAAACGCAGAGCTGTCGTCTCCAAAAGTTCGGCCATAAGAGCGTATCACTATTCGGTGTCCGGGAATTGAGGTCGCCGCCTGTCAACCTGCCAATATCAATTCAAATAGACAGTTTATCGAGCCGGGATGCGATCGGTGCCCATGTAGGGGCGCAGGGCTTCCGGGATGAGGATCGATCCATCGGCTTGCTGGTAGTTTTCGGCGACCGCAATCCAGGTGCGCCCGACGGCCAGTCCGGAACCGTTCAGGGTGTGCACGAATTCAGTCTTGCCGACCTTTGGTTTGTAGCGAATACCCGACCGCCGCGCCTGGAAGGATTCCGTGTTCGAGCAGGAAGAAATTTCCATGAATTCGTTGCTCGAAGGGAGCCAGACTTCCAGGTCATACGTTTTTGCCGAAGCGAAGCCCATATCCGCCGTGCAAAGCTGCATCACGCGGTAATGGAGTCCGAGTTTCTGGAGAATCGTTTCGACATTTCCAACAAGCGATTCCAGCTGGTCGTAGCTTTGTTCGGGCCGTGTGAACTGGAAGAGTTCGACCTTCTGGAACTGGTGCTGGCGCTTGATGCCTCGCGTGTCTTTGCCGGCGGCTCCCGCTTCGGCGCGGAAACACGCCGTCCAGGCGCAGACTTTGAGAGGAAGCGCGGAGGCATCGAGGGTTTCGTCGCGATGAAGGCTGGTTAGTTCGACCTCGGCTGTGGGAGTGAGCCAGAGGTCGGTGCCTTCTAGATGGAACATTTCGGCCGCGAATTTGGGCAGTTGGCCCACCCCCGTGAGCGAAGCGGTGTTGACGAGGAACGGCGGCAGGATTTCCGTGTAACCGTGCTCGCGCGTATGCACGTCCAGAAAGAAATTGGCGATGGCACGCTCAAGGCGCGCTCCCAGACCCTGGTAAACGGCGAAGCGCGCCCCGGCTATCTTCACGGCCGCCGACAAGTCGAGAATGCCTGTGGCTTCCCCGATTTCCCAATGAGGCCTGGGCACGAAATCGAATTTGGGCGGAGCTCCCCAGCGGCGAACCTCGACGTTGTCGGCGGAGCTTTTGCCGACCGGGACGCTCGCGTGTGGCATGTTCGGAACAGTCAAGAGGAAGTTCTTTAAGGCTTCGTCCAGCGTCGCGATGCGTTCGTCATCCCGCTTGATTTCCTCGGATACTTCCTTCATGCGCGCGAGAATGGCGCTCGCGTCCTGGCCGGACTTCTTGAACCGGACGATTTCGTCACTTGTTTTGTTGCGGTCGGCTTTCAGGCGTTCGGTCTGCGTGATGATCTGGCGGCGCTCCGTGTCGATCGCGCGAAAGTGAGCAAGGTCGATCGTAACGCCACGAGCGAGGGCCATTTTCTCGATGGCGTCCAGATGATCGCGTACATATCCCAAATCGAGCATAGGTTCAGCAGAATACCGGAACTGCGGGGTGGTGAGAAGGAGGAAGAGAACCTACATCCGACCCGCGGCGACCTTGCCAGAGGCCACCCTTGCAAACCACAAGGGGGACGCTGCGCAAAGGCGATGTCGCCCGATACGGCTCGGCGCGGCGGGGGCTTGCCGGATTGGGTGTGGGGCGCCGGATCAGCGGTAGCGGGCGGGGAGGAAACGGTCTAAGCTCTAGACTTCGGAGCCATCGGAATGATTAACGAAGTCCGTTCCGCCGACCACCTGCTCGGGACCCTTACGTGCGTAGCGCCGAAGCTCAACGAGTTTCAGTTCGTCAAGTTTTGGAGCGAAGGCGAGGTCGCGCATCTCACGCTCGACCGACCCGAGCACAACCTGCTGAACGAACGAATGCTGGCCGAAATCGCCACGGGGATCAGTTCCGTGAGCGAGCGCGGCGAGATTAAACTCATCGTGGTCGACTCTGCGGCCAAGGCCTTCTGCGGGGGTATCGAACTCGGCGAATACACGCAGCGGCGCGTTTTCCAGTTGCTCGATGCATTCCATGGGGCGTTCTCGGCGATGCTCGACACCTCCAAGCCGGTGCTGGTGGTCGTCAATGGGCCGGCGTTTGGCGGAGGCGCAGAGCTTGCCGCGCTGGGTGACCTGGTCATTGCGACTCCCAAGGCCCGGTTTGCGCAGCCGGAAATCAGGCTTGGCGTCTTCCCGCCGCTGGCGGCCGCCGTCTTGCCGTACATCGTCGGTCCGAAGCTGGCTCTGGAGCTTGTACTCACCGGCGAGACGATGAGCGCCGAACGGGCCCGGGAACTGGGGCTCGTCAACTGGGTTGTTCCGGCCGATGACCTTCAAAACAAGGTGGACGAAGTGATCGCGAAGGTAACGGCGCAATCGGGGCCGGTGCTCACGATGGCGAAAAAGGCCATTCTCGGCAGCCTGGGTATGCCCTTGCGCGATGGCGTGCGCAACTCGATGAAGGTATTCCTGAATGAACTGGCAGATCTTGAAGATTCGCAGGAAGGTTTGCGAGCTCTCGTCGAGAAACGCGCCCCGAAGTGGAAGAACCGCTAGGCCCGCCCTTCCGAATCTCTTCTCAAGGGGCCTTCGCCATTTGACGGGGTTATCTACCTAAACCCCCAAAGACCACACGGCATCGGTCTGCTTTCTGTCCCGCGCGGTTCATCTCATCCACTTGATCGGGAACGATCCGATAGAGGCACCGTACTTCTTTCCTGGCGGTAGAGGTGCTAACCGGGAGTTAACAGCCAGGATTGTGCGACTCCAAGTTGATCCGAATGGCCCCTTGGCGTTAAGGTGCTGGCAGAATCGGAGTTGTGTATGCGAGCTCTAGGAGTCGTGTCGTGCTGCGTTCTGCTGCTCCTTTCTGGAAGAAATGGGCTGGCATTGGGTGCGCAGGAAGCTGGACCGCCCGCGGGTCAGACTGACGGACCGACCGGTACGTGGAGAGTAGAAGATGTGGCCTATGCTCCGTGGACGCTGGTGCTTCACGCTGACGGAACCAAACTGACCGGTACTGTGACACAGGCACCAACCAATCGTGCCGGTGGGCGAATCACCACGCTGACGGCACCCGCTGCAATCTATGACGGCATGATTGACGGGAACGCGGTTTCTTTCAAGTGCAAGAGCCCGGATGGGGATCGCACCATAACGTTCGCCGGCCAGATGAACCGCGACGAAATTACTTTCAGCCGTGACGTGCAGGTTCGCCCAGGCGGTGATCCCGGCGAGGACGGAATCTATGGCGCTGCGGGCGCATCACACTTCAGCGCGAAACGGATTTCTATCGGCACGCTCGTTCCAGCAATAGGGCTAGCGGGTCCGCCAACTGAAATGGCACATTTTCCTAATAATACTTCGCATCCAAATTTTCCACTCCATCCAAATTTTCCACTCCAGCCTCCACCCGAGCAAATCGAGTTGCCTGATGACGTGGTTCGACATCTGGCGCGCACGGCGGTCATGCCCATTTATCCAGAGGAAGACCAAAAGCGAGGCATTTCAGGGCCCGCAGTGATCGAATTTGTAGTCGGCCTCGACGGCCGCGTAACACAGCCGCAGGTCGTCGTTGCGCCGGACCGAGCGATCGGCCAGGCTGCTCTTGACGCGGTGAGCCAATGGAGGTTCCAGCATCCACCGCGCGTGCAGATTCGAGGAGACTTGACGTTTTACTTCGTTCTCGACAATGGCACGGCGCGCGTGCTCAATCCGGCGGAATTGCCTTCCGGCACAACGTTTCCTTCCTTCCCTCATTCGCTCCGGATGAAACAGATACTCGAAACACAGCAAAAAAGACAGCAAGAGGCGTTGCGCGTTGAACGGCGGGACACACGCCTGCTGCCTCCGTCTTCTTTTCCTGAACTGCCGACTGCATTCAGAGCAGAACTTGAACGGCGTGGATGCAGGATCCCGCAAGGCCCGGAAGTACGGGAGCCGAACAATGTCATCCGCGGAGAGTTTGCACGAAAGCACCAGATGGATTGGGCGGCCCTCTGTGCCCAAGGGGATGAAATGGCCATCGTCGTTTTTTGGGGGAAACCGACAGCTTGTTCTGCCGAGGTAGGCTCCTCTTCAGCAGCAGAGGGCGAGTATTTCAGCGGAGACGGTCAAGGGAATGCAACGTTCTTGCGCAGCATCAATCGAGTCGGGCGTCAGCAAATTCTGGAATCGCTTCGGCCTACCGAAGCGGGAGGCTCCCAATGGGTCACGAAGCCGCCAGAATATCCGGCTCTTGATCACTTGGGAATTGGAGATGATGGGTATCTGGGGGGCTATGTCTCCTACGTTCATTATTGCTCGCACGGTCAATGGTTCAAACTTGAATCCGATGCAGAATGAAACCGACGCGTTTAGTCTTGGGGTTCATTTCCTGCGGGGTCCAGGTACCATTCTGTGTGCGGAGATTTCGCTCCACGTGGGGGACATTGAGTGGCTTCCCACTGATGCTGGCATGTCGGGCAAAGTCCACGACCTTTGAATGTATTCCAACGATGCCCGCACTGGCAGGTCCAGAGACTCTTTGTGCGCGGCATCCATTTGCATGGGGGGCGTTGGATGCCGGGTAACGCTCGACCGCATGCCTGGCCGCGTCTGGCAGGAGAAGCCATCTTTCGTTTCGATGGTTGCCAAACCATCGAGCCAGCGATTTTCTGGAGGCCAGCAACGGCTGCGCAAAGCTCGATTTGCGCTAAGAGACGAAGGTCCTCATCGGGGATGCGTTGGAGATATTTTTAGGGCTGCCGCGCCCTGGTGCTGGCCCGCCTTGAAAAGGATGTTGCGGAATTCCCACGCAGGCCTCTAGCATTCTCTAGGCGCCTTGTTAGGATTGTCTGAATCGGTGTCTTTTGCTGCCGGTTCAGAACGCTCCGCCTGTTCACGCGCTACCAATAGAAGTTGCTGTGACATCCCCGGAGGATAGTCTATCTCCTGAAGGGCTTCCAAGGTCCTTCCATGAGAAGGTCGATGTATTTGTCGGTGTGAGCTCAGTTCCAGAGTCTGCGTGGTCTTTGGGGGGCAACCTAGAGAACCCCCTTCGCAATTTGACACTCCGCCCCTCGCGGCTTACACTCTGCGTGAAAACAATTCAGCTGGCTCGGGGAGATTGGAAGGCCGTGAAAATCGGCCACGGTCCCGCCACTGTGATCGGCCGGCGCTGAGATCGATCCTGCCACTTGTCCCGCCAGAACGGACAGGGAAGGCTGCTCTTGAAAGAATGGGGCAACAGCGTCCGAAGTTCCCACCCGTCTTTTGTGGAGAGTTAGGGAAGGCCGAAAGTCAGGATATGCTCCCGGGCTGGTCGAAGCTGACACTCTTCGCGAGAGAGGGTGTGGCCATACGCCTCGTTCTATCCGCGAGGCTTTTTTATTTGCAGGCCGGACAAGGGAGAGCGAGTTGTTCTGGGGATTTTGCCGACGTCATTTTGGGGCTGGAACGCTCGCGTTGCAGCTGGCGCTTTCGGCGGGTGCACCGGCTAGTTCTGCGCCATTGCAGCCGGTGAGAGAAGGCGGCAGGCAGGCAGGTTCGGGCGGCGTGGTGACCGACGAAGTGGGAAGGCAAGTTGCGATTCCCCGGGAGGTAAACAGGATCGTGACCCTGGCTCCCGACTTAACGGAAACGATTTACGCGCTCGGCCTGGAAGATAAGCTCGCGGGCGACACGAATTACTGTGAAACGCCACCCGCGGCGAAGCGGAAACCGCACATTGGCGCGCCGTTGAATCCGAGTTTGGAAGCGATTGTGGCGCTGCACCCTGACCTCGTGCTGGCATCGACGTCAATTAACCGGCGCGAGACAGTCGATGCGCTGGCAAGGCTTGGGATCGCTGTATATGCCAGCAATCCGCACACGGTGAGCGGAATGCTCGAGTCGGTGAGGCGAATGTCGGAGCTGATGGGAGCAAGCGCAAAGGGAGAAGCTCTGGTGGTCCCGTTGCAGGCCAGGCTTGATGTTTTGCGAATGCGCCTTGGGGAATTGCCGCTTGTGCACGTGCTGTTCGTGGTGTGGCAAGAACCGCTGATCAGTATCGGGCAGCGTACTTTTATTGCCGACGCGCTGCGTTGGGCGGGAGCGGAGTCTGTGGTTTTGTCCGACCAAAATTGGCCTCGTATCAGTTTCGAGGAGGTGGTCCGCTTACAGCCGGATTACATCGTGTTCACGAGCAACCACACAGCAGACGCGGCCACGCAACTTGCCGATTTGCGAGCGCGAGCCGGCTGGAAGGGTTTGCGGGCGGTGGAATTGGGGCAGGTGGCTGTCGTGAGCGATGAAGTGGCGCGTCCCTCGCCGGGAATGATTGATGCCATCGAGCAACTGGCGCGCGAGGTTCATCGGGAAGCGTTTTCGCTGCGGAGTGCAAATGGAGGCTTCGATAGCGAGAGGGGCGGACGATCGCCGCGCCTGGTTGCGGCCAAAGAGGGTTGTGTTTCATGCGCCCACTGACCCCTGCGAGAGTCTTGGGCGTGTGCGCGCAGCTGTTCGGCGTGTTGTTTGTGCTGGTGGTGATCTCGCTGCGTATGGGCGCTTACCCGATCGGCGTGCGGGACATCGTGGTGACTCTCTTCAACGGGGCCTTGGGGCGGGCAGAACAGATTCCGATGGAGTTTTCGCTTGTGGTCTTCGGCTTGCGGCTTCCGCGGATCGCCTTGGGAATCCTGGTAGGGGCCGCACTTTCGACCGCGGGGGCTGGTTTTCAGGCGTTGCTGAGAAATCCGCTGGCAGACCCCTACGTGCTGGGAGTTTCAAGTGGCGCAGCGCTCGGAGCGATTGTGAGCCTCATCGTGCTTCCGTTCACGCCGGGCGCGGTGCAAGTGGCGGCGTTTGCGGGCGCGGCGGCAACCATTGGAGCGGTCTATTTTCTGGGGCGCCGGGGAAGGCAACTCGACAGCGCGACACTTCTGCTGGCGGGAATCGTGACGGCATCATTCCTTTCAGCAGTGATTATGTTCCTGATGACGATCCTGAGCAGCCGTGATTTGCGGGGGATGGCATTTTGGCTCATGGGCGACCTTTCCTCGGCGCCCGCCGTCGACCTACGGTTGCTCTACCTCGTGTTGATCGTAGCGGCCGGGTCGATTTACACCACTTCTTCCGACCTCAACCTGATCCTGACGGGAGAGCAGGAAGCAAGACACCTGGGCGTCAACGTGAACCGCGTGAAATTCGTGGTGTATGTGGGGGCGTCGCTTCTTACCGGGCTGGCCGTTTCGGTGAGCGGCGCGATCGGATACGTGGGGCTGCTCGTGCCGCACGTGATGCGCATGCTTTTCGGCACCGACTACCGGCTGCTGATTCCCGCGTCCGCAATCGGTGGGGCCATTATTGTCGTGGCGGCGGACCTGCTGGCCCGGACCATCGTCGCGCCCACCGAGCTTCCCGTGGGGGCCATGACGGCGATTGCCGGGGCTCCCGTGTTTATCTACCTGATGCGCCGGAGAGTTCGGTGAGTGCCGCGGAACAAAATCGCGCAGCGGTGGCGACACCACAGCCGGGTGCTGCGACCAGGACGATCCGCGTGCGGCTGAAAGTGGAGCAAGTGAGTTTTGCCTATTCGCCGACGGATCGTTTTGCGCCGACATTTACGCTGGGCCCGGCAAGCTTTGAGGCACATCCGCACGAACTGGTAGCGATCCTTGGGCCCAATGCCAGCGGAAAGTCCACGCTGCTGCGGTTGCTTGCCGGCCTGGCCAAGCCTTTGGCTGGCCGCGTTGAGGTGGATGGCGAGGAAGTGGGCTCCCTTGACCTGCGGACGCGCGCGAAACGTATCGCGCTGGTGCAGCAGGAGAGCGAGTTGTTGTTTCCCCTGCGCGTTTGGGAGTACGTGTTACAGGGGCGCTATCCCCATGGCCGGCGGTTGCGGTTTGAATCCGATAACGATTGTTTGATGGTAGGAAATTCGCTGGGGCAAGTGGGCGCGGAGGCGCTGCGCGACCGTTGGATGCACGAGCTTTCCGGCGGCGAGAAGCAGAGGGTGATTCTGGCGCGCGCGCTCACGCAGCAGCCGTCGCTGCTGTTGCTCGATGAGCCAACCCAGCACCTCGACATCGGGGGCAAGGTTGAATTGTTGCAGCGATTGCGGCGGCTCGCCGACGAAACGCGGCATACCGTTTTGGTCGTCACGCACGAACTCGATCTGGCCGCCGAGTTTTCCGACAGGATTGTGCTGCTGCACAAGGGGAAATGCTTGCGTGTCGGAACGCCCGCTCAGGTCTATGAGCGAGAATTGCTGGAAGAGGTTTTTGCGGCGCCGCTCGAAGTTGAAATGCGGCCAGGCGGCCGTCCTCGGGTTGTTTTGCGAGGGGATCGCTAGCGAGTTTATTTCTCACCTTCGCAGGGGCTGTCATGCGGCTTCTGCCAGCGGCGCCGGAGAGAATCGCTCCACGCCGTATACCATCACCCGAGACTCCGTGCACGGGAAGACGGTGAAAAGCCGTCGCCGCCGCGCGACTGTAAGGCGAACAGTTTTTGGGCGCATGCCACTGACCGAGCCGCGAAGCGCAGTTCCTTCGGGCCTGGATGGGAAGGCACCGCCGCAGCCCTGAAACACGGGGCGATCGCCAAGCCAGGAGACCGGCGGAGTCTCAATCCGGATTGGCATGCATCGGTGCCTTTTCGGACAGCCTTCAACTCCCGCGCGAGAGGGAGAGGGGGATAAAATGAGACTGGATAGCCTTCTGGCCATAGCCGCCGGAATTCTTGTTGGAACCTTGTTGCCTCCCGCAGCATCCGCACGACCACAATCGACGGCCGCATCGACTGCTACCATCACGGGTGAGGTAACCGATCCTAGCGACGCCGCCATGGTGGGCGCAACCATTGTTGCGCAACCGATCGATTCGCCGGGAACCACCACCATTGTTCACACGGGCCCCGACGGGAGATTCGCAGTCGATTTGGCGCCCGGGGGCTATCGTCTCAGAGCGCAACAGGAATCTTTCGCCCTGGTCGAGCAGCAAATCACCCTTGCCGCCGGCGAAAAGCGCGTCTGGAATGTAAGGCTGCCGCTTGAGAAGATGTCGTCGGATGTGATTGTGACAGCGGCCGCCCAACCGGCGCTGGCCGAGAAGACGCCTGACCTGGTTGATGTGATTACCCGCGAACAAATCGACCAGAGGCAACAGATATGGCTGGCGGATATGATTGCCTCGCAAGAGGGCGCGGCGTTCACTCGCCTGGGCCCGTATGGGGGGATCGCTTCCTATTTCCTCGACGGCGGAAACTCAGACGATACGAAAGTGCTCGTCGATGGCACACCGGTGAACGAGCCTGGCGGAGCGTTCGACCTGTCGAATTTCACGCTCAGCAACATCGACAAAATCGAAGTCGTGCATGGGGCTTCAAGCGCACTCTACGGGTCGGACGCGATGGACGGCGTGATCCAGATTTTTACCCATCGCGGCACGATGAAGATACCCGAGATCGCGATCGAGGGCGATGGGGGAACGTTCACGACCGGCCACGGCGACGGCCAGATCAGCGGACTGCTGGGCCCCTTCGATTATTCGGCGGCGACCGACTACTTCTCAACAGATGGGCAGGGGCCTGGCGACTACTTTCGGGACGCAACGTCTTCGGCGAATTTCGGCTGGAAGTTTTCAGACACCGATTCGGTGCGCCTGACGCTTCGCAACACCACAAGCGATGCGGGACAACCCGGCCAGACCCTGCTACCGGGCGGTGCGACGCCCGGCCAGAGCAGCGATATCCACGACTTCGCCGCGAATCTGGCCTGGAACTTTTCAAGCGGTGAACATTGGCATGAGCAGTTATCGGGTTTCGAATCGCGATATCGACTCGTGGAAAACTCGCCTCCGTATGGAACGTTTGTGTCGGAATACAATCGCGCAGGAGCGATCGCGCAGTCAACCTACGATTTCCGAAACGGCAGCCTCACGGCGGGTTATGAGGATGAGGTTGAAAACGGTCCCACCGCCGGGCGGCACAACCAGTCAGGCTATCTCGAAGCGCGTTATCAACTCGGGAGGCGGCTCACCGTAGTTGCGGGCGGGCGCGTGGAAGCCAATGGATTTTTCGGGACGCGCACCGTGCCGCGAGTCGGTGCTTCCTACGCGTTACGGTTCGGCAGGGGTTTCTTCGGCGCAACGCGACTGCGCGCTTCCTATGGCGAAGGAATCAAGGAACCGGCGATTCTTCCGCTCGACTGCAGCCCCCAATTGAAGCCGGAACAGAGCTTGACGGTCGATGCGGGAATCGACCAGTACTTGGCTTCCGACCGTGTGCACCTTGCGGCCACCTTCTTCCATAACGAGTTTCGCGATATCGTCAGCTTCACGTATGCGGGACCCGAGAATTGCCCGGCATACGGAGGCAGCTATTTCAACACCGACAAAGCTCGCGCGGCCGGGGTGAATTCGTCGTTTGAAGTAAAGGCGGCGCGCTGGCTGAACATCGGCGGAAACTATAGCTATGACGATTCCAAGGTTCTCGCGGCGCCCAACGCATTCGACCCCGCGCTGGCTCCCGGGAACCGTTTGTTCGACCGGCCGCTGCACTCCGCCAACCTTGTGGCGAATGCTCATTTCTTGCGGATGAACTGGAACATCGCCGGGTTTTATGTGGGTCGGCGCACCGACAGCGATTTCCTGGGGCTGGGTTTCACAAGCAATCCGAGCTATGTGCGGTGGGACCTGTCCAACAGCATCGACCTGGGGCACGGGTTTTCCACGGTGGCTCATTTCGCAAACCTGTTCGATCGCCACTACCAGGATGCGATTGGATATCCCGCGCTCGGCTACAGCTATCGCCTCGGGCTCAAATACGTCTGGGGCGGCGAGAAGTAAGCCCGGGGCTTGCTTGGGAATCATTTCGCTTGGATGGAGGTTCCGGGCGGTGAGGCCGGCACAGCAACTGTGGCCTGGTTGCCGCTCCCTGCCTTTGACTGGCTGCGCCATTCGGCGGCGGTGATTTCCCATATCTCCGTTGGCAGGCGGCCGGAGACGTAGTCACTCTCGGTGGTTGAGATTACGCGCATCCCCGGCTTTTCGGAAATGCGGCGTGAAGGCGTGCTCACGATTGCTTTCAGAGCACGAAGGACCGGAAAGTTCAGCTCATCGAACCAATAGCGAGTGACCACTTCGCACGCTTCGCTCATGAGGCCTTGCCGGTGCCAGGGGAGGCCGAGCCAAAACCACCGGTTTTTATTTTCGCTCCTGCTGAGGGCGATGCATCCGATGACGGCGTGGGGGGAAACTTTCAAACGCAGCGTCCAGTGCCATTGCTCGCCACGCTCGATCGCCGGGAGCCCCCTGTCGCGGTAGTAGGTATCGGCTCCGTCCGGGGGATACGGCCATGGAACACGCTTATTCAAATAGCGCACAACTTCCCAATGGGGGAAAATAGCCTGGATTTGCGGTGTGTCGGCGAGTTCCACAGGCCGCAGCAGCAACCGTGGCGTTTGGAGTTTGGGTGTCACCGCGCAGGTGCCTCGGCGTCGGAGACTCGAGGCCTCCCACGTCTGTCCGGAGTATAGCCCTGAGGCGCGACGTGCGGACCTGGGATGTCTTGCAACCAACCCAGCCCTGCGCGCGAAGAAGAAGGGAATACACCGATTTGTGGATGACGCGGCCCCGGGAAACTTTGCAGGTCGTTTAACCAACGAGGGTTATCTGCAGGCCAGGGGTTGGGGACCCGGCGTGATGCCAACAGCTACTGGGGAGACCATGGCCTGAGAATCGGCTTATATCCTTCTTGTTCCAAGTCGTTTTTAATTTGGATTGCCGCACGTTGGTCGGTGTAAGGGCCGACGGCCACCCGGTAGAAGCGGTCTGTGCTGCGATGGAAGACGAAGGCTGAGAAATTCCTTTTGCGCAACTCAGCGGACAAGGCATCCGCGTTGGTCTCTTTTTCCATCGCGCCCGTCTGCAGCACAAACCCAGGATTATCCAAGGGAAGCAGGGGAGGGATCGCTTCTGGCGCTGGCGATTGCGGAGCCGATGGCACCACAACCCCTGAAGGTTGCTTGAGGGGCCCTGCCACAGCCTTGATGGATCCTACCACAGGCCTCGATCTACCGGCGCGCCAGGAGTAGCCAAAAATAAAAGCCAGAGCGGACATCACGACGGCCGCGACAAACAGGGGTGCCCGATGCGTCGCGCTGTCCCTAGAACCGAACGTCTCATCCTGATGCGCAAAAGGCCTCTGGAGCGGCGGGGGTATGACCGGTTGGGATCGAAAGGCAGATGACTCCGGCGCGTGCTGTGTGGGTGGCTTATCTTCGACCCCCAGCGGCTGGGGCCCTGTGTCCGCTGTGGCGGTGCCGAAGGTCGGCGCAGCCACTTCGCTGTCGATCGCCTCGAATCTGGCGGCGGATTTTACCAATATCCAATCTCTCAGCTGCTGCCGAGAGGTGTCGGAGAGATCCAGAAAGCGGAACCCGGTGCGGTTGCCCGAATCGCTCGTCCAGACCAGTGCAGCGTTGGACTGAATGCAGCCACCGCCCTCGGGCATATCGAATGCGAGGGGAATGGTTCGGTTGGGATCCTGTGCGGCGAATCCCTCCACCGCCAAGCCGCTTTCGGATAGATCGAACAGGAGGCTGTATTTTGATTCTTCGAACAGGACTAATTGCGGCGAACTCGGTGCGAGTCGTTGATGTTGGCGGCGATCGGGCACCATGAAAGGCCCTCCCTGGGGTACCGAAATGATTGGGACAGACGGCAGACCAAACCCACAGTCAAGCTTATGGCTATACACTAAATTGTCCGATCCAACAATGCAATGGCAGATTGCTTTTCCCCGGCTTCGACCGGGCTGCAGGCTCCAATTATCTTGACTAGACAGCAAGATAAGACGACAGTATTTTGATAAGAAATGGCCTGGAAAATCATAGATCGGATTCTGTTGCCAGCGGCCTTTTTTCTGATCGCGTTCGTGGCGGCGCTGACGCTTTGGCAATTGCTGATCGACCACCGGCGCGCGGAGATTCAAGGAGTCACAAACGAGCAGGTATCGTTCGTTCGGTCTAAGCTCGAGTCTGAATTGAGGGCGCGGATTCTGCCGCTTGAGCGCCTGGCGGAGCGGGGTTCCGACCAGGCCGCTGCGGATAATCATAAAATCGAATCCGACGCGAGCCTCGTCATGAGCGCCTATCCGGCATACCAAGCCATCGAGTGGGTGGATCCAACCTTCCGCGTGCGCTGGGTTACGCCGCTCAGCGGGAACCAAAGAGAGCCGGGATCGGATCTGAGCTCCGATGAAAGGCAGCGCGATGCGCTGATAGCCGCAGAGAAGACCGGAAATACGATCGCGTCGCGGCCCGTCAACCTGCCGCAGGGAGGCCAAGGCCTGTTGGTTTGCGTGCCTGTTTATTCCCAGAGGCGGGTCGCAGGTTTTCTGGTGGGTGTTTTCCGTTACCAGGAACTGATTCCTTCGATTCTCCACGACGTGGCACAAGGATATTGGGTGTCGCTATATGACGGCCAGGAAGAGATCTATGGCACCGATGCCAAGCTGACGCCGCAGGACGGTGAATGGGTTCAGATGGCGGATGTAAATTTTCAGCAGCTCACGTGGCGGGCCTGGGTGTGGCCCCAGCCGGCAACACGTTCCTACACGTTGTCGCTGCTGCCGCGAGGGGCCTTCCTTGGCGGAATCCTGATGGCGGGCCTGCTGGCCTTTACCGTTTACATGGCGGAAACTGCGCGGCTCCACGCCCGAGAGGTGGTGGCCAGCAACAGAGAGTTGAAAAAAGAGATCGCCGTGCGCGAGCAAGCGGAGCAAGCATTACGCGAGGCGCAGAAGATGGAGGCGGTAGGCAGGCTGGCAGGAGGAGTGGCACACGACTTCAATAACCTGTTGATGGTGATTCGCGGGCATGCGGCGCTTTCGCTGAACCGGGTAGGTTCCGACGGAGCGCTGCGCCGGGAACTAAACGAAATACTCAAATCCACCGACCGCGCGTCGTCGCTCACGCGGCGGTTGCTGGCCTTTAGCCGCAAGCAGGTTCTGCAGCTGCGTGTGCTCGATCTGAATACTTTGGTGACACAGGTGAAGGAATTGCTGCCGCCCGTGCTGGGCGAGGACATCCAGCTATTCTTGGAACTCGACCCGGAGGCGGGACGCGTCAAGGCTGATGCCGCGCAAATGGAACAGGTGATCATGAACCTGGTGTTCAACGCCCGGGATGCGATGCCCGAGGGCGGCGAGTTGACAATCCAAACGGCCCATACCGAACTTGATGAAGCATGGGCCCAGCGCCACGCCGGCGCACAAACCGGCCCCCACGTCATGTTGGCTGTGCACGACACGGGACGCGGTATGGACGAGGATGTGCTGACACACATTTTCGAGCCCTTCTTTACCACCAAGGATCGGACCAAAGGAACAGGTCTCGGGCTCGCTACCGTCTATGGAACGGTGCGGCAAAGCGGCGGATGCATCACCGTTTCAAGCAAGGTAGGGGAAGGAACTGTCTTTCAGATTTTCCTCCCGCGCGTGAAGGATCCCGTCGAGCTGATAGAGATTCCTTTGGCGGCTCCTCAACCCACGCGGGGAGCCGAAACGATCCTCGTGGTGGAAGATGACGATGCCGTGCGCCGAATGACGCGCGAGTTTCTGAAAATAAAGGGCTACACGGTGATGGAGGCTCGCGGCGCCGCAAACGCCATTCAAATCATGGAAGAGCGGAACGAAGAAATCGATCTAGTGCTCACCGACGTGCTGATGCCAGGCATGAAAGGGCGTGAGTTGGTCGAGCGCCTCACGCAGATACGGCCGAATATCAAGGTTCTTTATATGTCCGCCTACACCGAAGACGCCGCAATCAATATCGGCGTGCTCAATCCCGGAACCGAATTCATCGAAAAGCCGTTCGGTCCCGACGACCTGGCTAATAAAATACGGGAAGTCCTTGCCCGCACGTCGACGCTGCGGGGTTAGCTTCGGGTCGCCCAAGCGCTTTAGGAAATCCCACCAGGGGCGGGGCCGGAACGAAATAGGTTTCCATCAGGCGCTGGTCAGGGTTTTGTACTGTTCGCCGGTAAGGGGAACCACGGAGAGGCGTCCTTGCCGGACGAGTGGACTATCGGCAAAAAGCTTGCTGGCTTTTATTTCCGCCAGGGTGACCGGTCTTGCGAGGGCCCTTGCGGCTTTGATCTTTACGCCCGGATTCTTGGGATCCGAGACGTCGGCTGAAACCACCGTGGCTGTTCCCACCGCGCTTTTGCGCAGACCCGTTTCGTAAATCACCAGGCGGTCGCCCGGCTTCATCTCGCGAAGATGCTTGAGCGCGACGGGATTGTGGACGCCGTCCCACAGCGTCTGTTTGTCGCGCACGAGATCGTCGAAGGAGTAGGCCGAGGGTTCGGTCTTCAGTAGATATTGGGAAGCCATCGGTGCCTCGCAAGTGTTTGGGCCGGCAACGACCATTCTACACTCGAGGTTGGTTCTCGGAGAGGCCATTCATGTGTTGATAAGGAGAACGATTTTTGTCTCCTGTTGGAACCATATCGTTTTATGCTTCCAAAGGCGTGGATCGTGTGAATCTATTTCCGGCTTTTCTGAAGCTTGCGGGACGGAGATGCCTGGTGGTGGGAGCCGGCGCCGTGGGCGAAGAGAAGATTGGGGGCCTGCTGCGGGCTGGCGCGGACGTATGGGTAGTGGCTCCGCGCGCGACAGAACGAGTTCGCCGGTGGGCCGAGAAGGGAAGCATCGGTTGGGAAGCTCGGAGATTCCGGGCCGCCGACCTTCGCGGCTCGTTCGTGGTGGTGGCGGCAACATCCTCGGCGGAGCTGCACGAAACGATTTTCCGGCTGGCCAGGCGCCGGGGCGTGCTGTGCAATGTGGTGGACGATCCCGGGCGTTGCGATTTCTATTATGGCTCCGTCATGAAGCGCGGACCGCTGCAGATCGCAATCTCAACAGCAGGTCTCAGCCCCGCGCTCGCGCAGAGGCTTCGGCGGCAGTTCGAAGAGCAGTTTGGCGTCGAGTATGCGTCCTGGATCGAGGAGCTCGGGAAGACGCGCGAGCGATTATTTGCAAAGAAGATCGCGCCGGAACGACGCAAGAGCCTTCTGCACCGGCTGGCGAGCCAGCGATCGTTCGAGGAATTCTTGCGACGGCGAAAAAGAGCGGTGCTCGGAGCCCAAGAATAGAGGGCCGGCGCCTGCCGTCGAAGTATTGAAAATCCCTATAGAACCTATCGAATCTTCGACGAACGCAAATAGGAAAGGCGTTGCTACACTTCTGCATGGTTCAGCGGCCAGGCGACATTCCCACCCCACACCTCCACGACGCCTGGCCGCATTTTTTCTTTCTCTGAAACGGATCATCCAGAGCGTTTGCGGCCGAGCAGTTCAACACTGCGCTCGGCTGCTTCCTTCACAAGAAATCCCATCTTGGGATGAGTGGGCTCGATGTCGGGGACGATTCCCTGCGCGCGCAGTTGCTCGGAAGTGACCGGACCAATCGATCCAACCAGAATTCGGTTGAATTGCCGGCCAAGGGCTTCCTGCAAACCCATGTCGGTGGCAACCTGCATCAGGTGGACGGCCTGAATCGAGGTCGTAAATAGCGCGACGTCCACTGCGCCGCGGGCAATGGCCTCAATGGCGGCGCGCAGCGGAGCCAGGTCTTCGGGCAAGGCCCACTGATACACAGGCACTCGTGTCACGTGGGTGCCTCGATCCGCCAGGGCTTGCAACAGATCGGGATTCGTGGCTCCGTATTCCTGAAGGGCCAGCCGGGCGCCCTGGAGCGGAACAGAGGCAGATCGTTCGTCGAGACTCGTGAGCAGTTCGCGCCATGTGTTCGGTTCCGGGACGGCGACCGTGACGGGAACGTTCAGTTCCTTCAGTGCGGCGACGGGTTTGGGCCCGCGAGCCACGATGGGGATCTTGCGAAGCAGGGCAGAAAACTGTTCGAGAGGGTAAACGGTAGCGACGACACGCGCGAGGGCACGGGTGCCGACGCCGGTGAGAAAAATCGCCATGTCGAAGCCGCCAGCCGCGAGTGTGTGCGCAAACGCCAAGGCTTCCCTGTTGGACGCAAGCGGTAGCTCGCGCATCGAAGGTGCGACGATTGCCTGGCCACCATAGCTGGCAATGAGCTTGGCCATTTCCTGGGCCCGCCGGCTCTCGAGAGAAAGAACACGAAGCCCTGCAAAGCCACCCGGTCTGGTCGGAACTTCCATGAGCAACCATGATGCATTCTTTCGCGATTTTTCTCCATGGATTCAAAGCGAGACTCCCCGGGGCATTGATGAGAAGCGGTCGGCCCTGTGTCCAGGCGGCACCGGCAGAAGCGCCGGTGCGGCTAGAAGCCGGGGCCACAAGGCCGACTGGCTTCAAGCAACAAGCACACCGACATATCGTGTGGCGCCCCGTTGTCAGTTTGTTACGCTCGATTGCGTCACAGAACTTGAGGAATCGATCGAGGCGATGGGCGAACCCGCTGGGATGAGCCGCGCAGGGAGTCTGCATTTCAAAACGTATCTGGTCGTTGTGCTTGTTGTGATATTTGGACCGCTGGGGAATGTTCTTGCCGGCAAGGACGTAAAGAGTGTAGGCACCCCTCAACAGATGGGCTCCCGGTGCGCTGTTTTGATTTCTTCGGGAGGGTTTTCGCAAACGTCAACCATTTGGCTAGGGATAGGGTCTTTGCCCGCGTTCTTGGTGGCATGCATCGGAGTGCTGTCATGGGCCGACGATAGTTTTGTGCAACCATTCTCGGCCATCTCCTGCGGAGTGGTCGCACGGTTGAGCTTTTTTTCTCTTGCAGGAGGTGGCAGCGCCGATGCACGGGTTGGGGGTGGCGATCATAGGCTGGGGCGTTTTTATCGTCGGGAATACCAGCGTGATTGGGGCTAAATAGTGCGGTTTGATCGTGTTATACTGCGCGTGTTTAAGGTCGATACACTTGATTTAAAAGGATTAAGCGGAAAGTCCGCTTTCGCCCGACCTTTGTGGGGCGGCTACGGCCAGACGATGCGAACGATGTGGGGTTGCAGGTAACAAGGTTCCCGATGACCGCGATGAGGTGCGCGTATTGTGAAGGCCGCTGAAACGATCCTTCTCGGCATTGCCGCCATCCCCGCGATTTATTACTTCCTGGTTCTCTATAGCACCGCGCGATTTTTCGCCTCCGCCAACAAAGAGAGCGGCCGCAATACGGATTTCACGCCGCCGGTCAGCTGCCTGAAACCGATTCGAGGCCTCGATGTGGAGGCTTACGAAAACTACGCGAGCTTCTGCCGCCAGGATTATCCGGACTACGAAATTCTTTTCTGCGTGGATGAAGACGATCCTGCCGTTCCCGTGCTGAAGAAGCTGATGAGCGATTTCCCTGAGCGGCAGATTCGCCTCCTCTACGGGTCTGGCCGCGATGCCATCAACGACAAAGTCGCGAGGCTGGTCCGTCTGGTGAGCGAGGCCCAGCACGACATGCTGGTGATTACCGACGGGGATGTCCGCGTGCGTCCGGACTACCTTCGCAGCGTCGTTGGGCCCTTTCGGGATCCGAAGGTCGGTGCGGCCACGTGTTTCTACGTTTCCACTCTGGAGACGACTTTTATAGAAAAGATGCAGTCGATTGGAATGGTGTCTGACTTTTTTGCGGGCGTGATGGTGGCCTGGCAGCTCGATGGTGTCAAGTTCACGCTGGGGCAGACCATCGTCGTAACGCGCCGGAGCATCGCCAGTTTTGGCGGTTACCAAATCATTGAAACGCGACCTGCCGATGACCTGCTCGTAGGGCGTCTGATCGCCGAACGAGGATATGAAGTGAAGCTGCTTCCGCACACGGTGGAAGCGGTGGCCGATTTCGAGTCGCTCGGGGATCTTCTCTACAAGCGTGTGCGCTGGATGACGGTCATGCGCGGCATGCGGCCATGGGGCCATCTGGGGCTGATTTTTACCTGGGGGCTGCCGTGGGCGCTGGTGGCGGTCGCCATTCATCCCAGCGTTACAGTGGGGGTGGCCTACCTCGGAAGCTACCTGCTGCTTCGCGTTGCTATGACTTGGCTGATCGGTGTCCACGGATTGAAGGAATCAGGCATCTGGAAGAAAGTGCCGTTGATTCCGCTCTGGGATGCTACCGCTTTTCTGATTTGGCTTGCCAGTTTCGGACGTAGAACCATCCGGTGGAAGGGAATCGATTATCACATTCGTGAGGGAATGCTGGTCCCGGTAATTCCTGGGACGGCCCCGAATGCTTCCGACTGATCGGACCGATCCAAAGACTGCCCGCGCTGCATTCCCGCCGAACCTGACGCCGCCATCCCGGCAATCCTCCGAGGCCAAGCCCAAAAACTCGCAAGAAAGCAGCGCCACGCCTGCGCCTCTCTCTATGGCTAGGCTAGTCGTCTGAGGCGCGATCGGCAAAGGCACGCGGGTTAAACGAAGCAATCGAAGGAGACGCGCTAGCCGCGGCAGCAGACGTGAGGCGGCGGCGCTGGTTTGTCGACTTCCTCCAGTCGACTTGAGGCATGAACAGAGACGTGTCAATGCGATCCCGGTATTCGATGGCAATGTTCACCAGGGAATCGAGCAGCGAATCCGAGAGCAGGTGAGGCTTGAGACCGAGATCGATCAGTTTGGAGTGCTTGGCATTGTAATAATGGGCTTCGGCTTCGACACGGGGATCGGGGAGATGATCGATTTCCACGTTCAGCCCCAATTTCGCCGCAGCCGCTTGGACCATCTGAGCCAGTTCCAGCACGGAGAATTGCTCGGTGAACTGGTTATAGACACGACACTCTCCCGGTGCCGCAGGATGCATACAGGCGAGCTCGACGCAGCGCACGGTGTCCCGAATATCGAGAAAACCGCGTGTCTGGCCGCCCTTGCCATAGACGGTTAGCGGATGCCCGGCAGCCGCTTCCACGCAGAAGCGGTTGAGCGCGGTGCCAAAAACTTCGTCATAATCGAAACGATTGATGAGGGCCTCATCGAGCTCAGATTCCTCGGTGACGGTGCCATAGACCACGCCCTGATTCAAGTCAGTTGCGCGAAGCTTCCAGGCCTTACAAGCGAACAGAATGTTGTGGCTGTCGTGTACCTTGGACAAGTGGTAGAAAGAGCCGGGCTGCTTGGGGTAGGGCAGGACATCCTTGCGGCCGTTATGCTCGATTGTGATGTAGCCTTCTTCGATGTCTATGTTAGGGGTGCCATACTCGCCCATAGTGCCAAGCTTGATCAAATGACAATCGGGCCGGAGTTCGCGAAGCGCGAACAGAAGATTCAAGGTTCCGACAACGTTGTTGACTTGGGTAAAGGAGGCGTGGCGCCTGTCGATCATGGAATAGGGGGCGGAGCGCTGCTCGGCGAAGTGAATTACCGCGTCGGGTTCGAAATCCGCGATGGTCGAAGCGAGAAACTCATAGTCGGTGACGTCGCCGACATAGAGCTCAATGGTTTTGCCGGTGTGCTGATGCCAGGCCCGCAGCCTGTCGGGAAGTGGAAGGATCGGCGTAAGGGTCTGAACTCCCAGTTCATAGTCCCACTGCCTGCGGGCAAAGCTATCGACGATGGATATCGAATGGCCCTTCTTGGACAGGTACAACGCTGTTGCCCAACCGCAATAGCCGTCGCCCCCAAGCACGGCAATCTTCATTTCGCCTCCCCAAGGTGTTCTAGAATTCTAGATGGTCCGACGTAGCAACCGTTGCACGGTCGTTATTATGATTTAACCTGAAAGTTGCAAAAAGTTCCAAAGAATAAGAGCCCTTCGTCGGGTTGCGCCCCCGGAATCGCGACACGGTTCACAGACCGAACCAATCTGTGTTGGCACAGTAGCCCGGGTAGAATGAATTCTGAGGTTGAATTGCCCCCCGGATCGCCCAAACCCTTGGAATTTACCTCGTCTTGGCCTAACCCCTGCTAGCCGACATGCGCTTCCCGAACCCCAGCCCGGGCGTCGGGACAAAACCGGACGAGCGTATCAGAACGTATTCTAACCTCAGTTTAGGCCGAGTAAAGCGTGGATTTCTGCCTGTTGGTGAGAGATCAAACGGGCCTGTCTTTCTGCCCCGGGCGGAGCCGTGTCTTAACGATGACGATCTTGCCAAAGCTGAGCTTTATGCGCCATCCTCGCTATCCGCCGTCGCTATCGGCCGGATCCGCCGGGCCACGCCGTTCTCCGGGATCCTAGTTTCAGTTGTCAGTCCCCCATGTCAGAGGCCGGTTTGTGAGTACGGCTTTGCCTCCGCTGGATGCCACCACGGTGAGCTTTGCTGGTCCCAACAGGTCGTCAAGGTAGGAACGCTGTGTATGGTCGACGACCATGTAATATCGGTTGGGCTCGCGCCAGAGATTTCTCAATGCCGCGTCATCGATGAACACAGGCGGCGCTCCGGGCGCGTAGGAGCCATATTCCAGATTGAAATAACGTCCGTTTAGAAGCAACGCGTCCTGGTTGGTGTAGAACATGATCGAGGAGAAAGTGTAGTACTGATCGCCCATGATCAGCTGGCCTCGGGGAGACCTCAGAATGGCATCGGCCAGCGGCCGCGAGGACAGAAAAGGATCAAAGGTCACCATCGCGAGGCGAGCGGCATGGAAAAACAACGCCATCATGAGGGCCATCGCTAATGCCGTGTGCCGAGAGGGTGCAAATAGCATGCTGAGTGAACCGATCAGGAACGCGATTCCGGCAAGAACCAGCGGAAGCCTGAGATAGGCAAATGATCCCAGCGTGAGATCGAGCATATGGCCAAGCGCTAGTGTGTAAGCCTGCGGATGGGAGCCCAGTGCATAGGAGATATCCCCCGGGGTAGCATCGTTTCGCACCAGGAAAACCAGCGCGGAGCATGCCAGCGCCGCGGCCCCTGAGATGACCGACAAGACGCGAGTTCCCCAGCGAACTCCCTTGCTGCCCATCGCGATGGCGCAGCCCAGCAAGAGCGCGAAGGCAGGGTAGGCGGGCATGGAATAGTATTCTTGCGTGGTAGAAAAGGTGAAAAAGACGAGCACAAAGCCGGCCCAGCAAAGGGCCAGAAGTCGGGTGCGGCCAGCGCGGTCGACCGGCTTAAAAGATAGCCTGGCGGCTGCGGGGAAATAAACGCTCCAGGGAAAGAGCCAGACAAGATGAAGGGCCCAGAAATAGAAGCGGGGAACTGTGTTGTAGTCGCGCGGATAGCGCAGATTCAAGAATCGCAGAAGCTGTTCGTTGATGAAGAAGAACCACAGGAAGCCGTGGTATTGTCCGGGGCCGCTGTGAAGCGTGAATGAAAAATAGGGCGGATTGCGGAGGGCCGCCAGAATGTGCCACGGCGCGGCAATCAGAAGAGCAATCCATGCCCCGCCAAACGGGTGAAGGCGTTTCCAGGTACGGCGGGAAAACAGCTGGCGCGTGGTTGCCAGGTAGATGAGACCTGCGCCCAAGGGAAACACGACCGAAACCAGGCTCTTTAGCAGGAGGCCGAGTCCCAGGCTCGCGGCGAGAAGAAAGGCCCACAATCGCGGATGAGATTCCTGTTCGTCCAAGGCGCGAAGAAACGCCCACATCGCCAAGGTAACGCTCAGGGCCAGCATCACGTCGGGGATCAAAATCCGCGTGAAAAGGAAGAGTCCGACGCAAGTGGCGATGCATAAGCCCGCATAAAGTCCGGCCTTGTTTCCGAACGCCCATGTTGCGAAGGCTGCGGTGAGGTTGGCGAGTGCAATGGCCGAAAGGGCAATGGGGATGCGTGCCGCCCAATCGTGGACACCGAAAATCCGGTATGAACCTGCCATCGCCCAATAGAGGAAGGGCGCTTTTTCCAGATAAGAGACGCCGTCCAGTCGAGCCGTAACCCAGTCGCCCGACCGTAGCATGTTCCGCGCAATCTGGGCCTGCACGGAGTCTACATCGTCCATGAGCGACGGTGGAGAAGCGATGCACCCTAAATAGATTGCACCTGCAACAAGCAGAACGGTTAGGTGGACGTAAGAACGTTTTCCGCCACCTGCTCGTTTTGAGCCGAGATCGGTGCCGTTTGAATCCGCCATCGTTTCATCCACAGGAATAGGACCAGCAACCCCCAAAGGTGATAGCCCAGATTCTCGCGCCGGTCCAGATGCCGTTTCACGGCGGCTTCGATTCCGCTCCGGTTGAAGAATTGCGAGTGCTCGCCCCCGACGCTCTGAAGCGTATCGAGCAGCAGAGGACGCAGCGGCCCCCGCAGCCATTGGTGCGCGGGAATATCGAATCCTACCTTGCTGCGTTGGATGACCGAGGAAGGGAGCTTTTTCTCCATCAATTTCTTGAGAATGAATTTCTGGCGCGCGCCTCTTATTTTGAAAGACGCCGGCAGCGTGGCGGCGAACTCAACAATGCGATGGTCAAGGAAGGGCGGGCGGACCTCGACGGCGTGGGCCATGCTCATGCGGTCCACTTTGCTCAGGATGTCGTCAGGCAGAAAATATTTCTGATCGAACCAGAGATAGGGCGACACTCCATCGCCGCCGGAAGATACTTGCGCCAGTTCTCCGAGGATCTGTTGCAGCGAACCCGGGAGCTTTGGGTACAGCAGGTCGCGCTTGCGGGCATCCGAGAAAGTACCGTTCCAATAAACGTGCGCTCGCTCCGGAGGCATTCGAGAGCCTTCCAGGAAGCGCTTTATTTTGTACTCCAAGCTGATCTTCTCATCGGACACGGGCCAAAAAGCAAGCGCCGCGAGGGCCGCGCGCAGCGCGAAGGAGGGCGCGTGACGGGCTTTCTTTGATAGCAGGTTGGCGCGGTAGGTGAGGTAGCCGCCGAAAAGCTCGTCGGCGCCCTCACCGCTCAGGGTGACCGTAACTTTGGTCTTGCTCATCTTCGACAGAAACCAGACGGGCAAAGCGCCGGCATCGGCGTTGGGTTCATCCGCGTAGTGAGCGAATTCCTGGATGGCATCGGACAAATTCACTTCCGGATTGAGGTCAAACTGTTCGTGGTCGGTACCATATTGCGAAGCGACCTCGTGAATATAATTGCTCTCATCAAAACGGCGGCCGCGGAACGAAATCGAGAGAGTCTTTAGTTTCGAGGATGAGGCGTGCGCCGCATAATGCAGGATCGTGGAGGAATCGACTCCTCCGCTAAGCCAAACGCCCAGCGGAACGTCGGAGAGCAGATGCTCGCGCACCGACTGTTGGAGAAGCGAATCGAGCTCCTCCTGGGCGGATTCAAGGGTGCGGGCCGACGGGTGCGGCAACGGCAGCTTCCAGTAAGAGTCGGCTCGCATCTTCCCGTCGCGCCATTCCAGGAATTGCCCAGGGCGGAGCTTTTCGATGCCCTCTACCATCGTGTATGGACAGGGCACGTAATTCAGGGAGAGATAGCAATCGAGAGCGGCCATGCTCAGGCGCCGGTCGACTTCCGGGTGAATGAAGATGGTCTTGAGTTCCGAGCCGAAAAGAAGGTCTTCGCCGCGACGGGCGATGTAGAGCGGCTTGATGCCCATGCGGTCGCGGGCAAGGACGAGGCGCTTTTTCGACGCGGTCCAAATCGCCATTGCGAACATTCCCCGCAGCCGGGCAAAGCAGGCGGTGTCCCATTCAAGAAAGGCGTGCAACACCGTTTCAGTGTCTGTGCGCGTAGCGAAGCGGTGGCCTCGGGCTTCGAGCTCTGCCCGCAACTCCAGATGGTTGTAAATCTCCCCGTTGAAAACGATGACGGAATCGCCCTCGGCCGACGATATGGGCTGGTCGCCCGTATCGAGATCGATGATTTTCAGGCGTGTGGCGCCCAGCGATGCGAGGTTGCCTTCGAACACGCCCTGCTGATCGGGGCCGCGATGAATGATGGTGGCGACCGCACTCTGGATCCTGCCGGGTCCGGGAGCCCAATTTTTATGGGTGAATCCGACGATTCCGCACAAGTTTAGCTTACCCCTCCAGCAGATACTGCGCTTCCCAAGCCTCTACTGCTTCCCCGCGACACCTGCAAATACACCATCAGCAAAAGGGGTTGCTACTCGTAACGCAAAGATTCAACAGGCTGAAGGCTGGCGGCCTTCTTTGCCGGAAGGTATCCAAAAAGTACGCCTGTGGCGCAGGATACTATAAAGGCCGCCACTACGGAAAGCCAAGAAATCGGGATGACAATTCCGCCGGGCACCGGCAGCAATTGCACGAGGGCCTCCATCGCAAACGGGATAGCGACCGCAATGCCGATGCCGATCAGGGCTCCGACACCGCTGATCAAGACCGCCTCGATCAGGAACTGATAAAGAATCTCTTTTCGCTGCGCTCCAATGGCCTTGCGAATGCCAATTTCGCGAGTCCTCTCGGTGACGGTCACCAGCATGATATTCATGATTCCGATGCCGCTTATGAGCAGAGCCAGCAGAGCGATCAGCAGTAGCACCACGGTTAATGCGAAGGAGATGTTCCGGGCGGTCTGGAGGATGGAGGCGAGGTTCTGAACGTTGTAACTGGCCTCCGGGCGATGGCGACTGCGCAGGATTCGTGCCACATCTTCGGTGACCTGCGGAACGTCCTCGGGGCGCTGCGCCTGCGCGTACAGGGTGACGATGTAATTCTCCCCTGCGTAATACTTGATCAGAGGAAAGGGTACCAGCACGGAGTCGTCCCGGATCTCGGATTGTCCGAAGGTTCCCACACGTTCCCGAAAGGTTCCGATTACCGTGAAGCTGAGCTCTCCCACATGAATTTCCTGGCCGACGGGGTTATCTGTGGGAAGGGCAATCTGGGCCAGATGCTCCGACACGACGCAGACCTTGCTCACTGTCGAGAAATCGGCGTCGTCGAAATAGCGTCCGCGCAAGATCACCAGTTTGCGAATCTGCTGGAAACCCTGGGTGACGCCGATAAGTTTGACGGGCCAATCTTTGCGGGCCGCCACCACATTCATAGGAATGTCGTTTGAGCCCGAGACGTGGCCGACTTGGGGAACTCCTTGCTCGACGGCTTCCAGATCGCCGGCGGAGATCTGGTCGGCGAGGCTTACGTTCTGCGACGTATTGGATTGCTCTAGCCAGGCATACACGATGTTTGAGCCGACCGCTTCTATCTGGCCACCGATATAGTGCTTTCCGGCGAGAGCCACGGTGACCACCAGTACGATGCACGCGCTGCCGATGATTACCCCGAGCATGGTGAGCGTCGCGCGTAGTTTGTTCGCGCGCAGGGCTTCGATGGCCAGGTTGGAGGTTTCGCTCCAGTTCATGCTCTAAGCTGCAGAAGGCATTGCAAGGCCCGCCCGCTCCCCTCCGGTGGCTGAAAACGTCCTATCCGTTGAGCTCGTATACAGAGACAACCTTACAGCATTGTGATTGCATAGAACAATGGCGGGTGGCCGCAGAGTGCGGGTCTAGAGAGAGGGTGTGAAGGGATCAATCCTAGAGGCGGTTCCTCTTTGAAAAGCCCCCAGCGTCCGGATCGGGATCGTCTTCGGGAACCTCGGTCGTGAGCTCGCCCTGGTCCGGGTCTGTTGCGTTTTCCACGGCACCTACGATCTCCGCCTCGAAATCCTGGCCTTCTTCAACAAGCTCTTCGACACTCTCGGAATCGGCGCTTTCGACATCGGAGAGTCCCTCGAGATCGCCGGACTGGCCGGCCGACCCCGAGCCTGGTCCCTTCCGCATCGGCCGGGCCTCCTGGGGACCACTCGCGGGACGCCCACTCAGACGGCGGGCGGCTTTCTTAGGCCGGGCAGACTTGTTCCCAGATGCCTTCTTAGGCGTCGGTCTGGAAGCCTTCGACACCGTTTTTTTCTTCGCTTTCTTTTTCTTCTTAGCCATGGAGAAAGTATAGCACCGGCGATCTTGAAACAACTCGACGCGACGACAATGTTCCTCATCCCGAACTGGATGTGCGACTAGCGCGTCATCAGGTTTGGGAACACATAGTTGAACAAAATAACGATGAGGATAAGGTAGGACAACATGACGAGCGTCCAACCCATGTTGTGGCGTATGACTTGCCCTTCCCCTCTGACAAGCTTACTGGTCGATACGCCCACGCTGGCAGTTTGGGGCGAGATCGGCTTGCCGACTTCGGCTCCCACCGAGTTAAAGGAGGGCAACAAAAGCACCGGTAAATTCAGAAGTCCCCCGGTCATAGCCTGAACGGGCCCAAACATGGCATTGGTAGTGGTATTGCTGCCCGACAAAGCTACGCCGATAAAGCCAAGTACCGGCGCCAGGACGACGAAAAAGGGGCCGATCTTGGACAGGCCGTAGGCGAGTGAATTCGCCATTCCGGTGAACACAAAAACGAAGGCCAGGGCGAAGGTGAAGAACGCCACAAGCAAGGCTCCCCACATTTGCTTGAATGTCTTGGCAAAAATCGGGCCTATCGCGTTGCCCTTGGGCTGCAGGAGCGCAAATATTGCTATGAAGGAAACCAGAGTCGAGGTGCCTCCGGCGAAGGGCGTGAAGTTAAAGGTTGAAAGAATCGGCTTGTGAGTGATCGAAGACATGGCGCCAATCGAAAGCTTAAACCAGCTGATGGCGGGCAGGTGAGACCAGGGGCCCGTCCAGCTCACTACCACAGCGATGAGGACCAGGTAGGGAAGCCAGATGACAAACGACTCGCGGGGCGAGGTATACATCTCGACTTCGGCGGAGGAGACGGCGGCAGGAGTGAGCGGAACTCCGCCATATCCTCGAATCGTCTTGGGACGCCAAATCTTGACAAAGATGAACAGAATCCAGAAGGAAACCAGCGCTCCGGAAAGATCGGGCAGATACGGCCCGAGGAAATGTGCGACCGGCCACTGTCCGGCGATATAGGAGAATGAACCCACGATAGCCAACGGCCAAGCTTCCATAACCCCTGCCCATCCGCTAACCAAGTAAATCAGAACCCACGGGGGCAGCAGCGCCAATACGGCCACGATGTTCCCGATCGAGCCGGAGAGCGCCATCAGGGGCAGCCCGGTGACAGCCGCCAGGCCCAGGATAGGAGCCCCGAGCGCGCCGTAGGAGACTGGCGCATTGTTAGCGAGCGCCGAGACTCGAATAGCGTCCAGGTCGGCGATACCCAACCCGACAAGGATGGGCACCACCACCGCCCAAGGGTAGCCAAACCCCACAACGCCTTCAAGAAGCGCTCCAAACGCCCAGGCAAGCATGATTGTCTGAATGCGAATATCGGCCGTAGCGTGATGGACCATCCAGTTCTTGAAGCGCTCAAAAACACCCGTTAAGACCATGGTGTTGAAGATCATCAGGCCCCAGAAAGTGATCCAATCGATCACCCAGAAACCTGTGAGGCCGCCATAGAGGTAAGACTTCACCATGCCTCCGAGCGGCGCATGCCATACCAGGACTCCCACCAGCAGCGTGACCCCGCCCGCAATGATAGTGGCCAGCCAGGCGGTCATCCGGAGCACCGCCAGCATGAACAGCAGGGCGAGAAGAGGCACCAGCGAAGCAAAAACCGTAAGCCACAGATTTCCGGTTGGGTTGAGAATTTGTTGGAACATTTTTCTTGTAGTCCCTTAGGCGGCGATAAGAGTCCACCAAGCCTTGGGGCAAACCGCCCCGGCCAAATCGCGCACACCGTTATAGCTATCCAACTGATTAAAAGCAACAGGTAGAATATTTCGAGGCTGGTGTTGACAGGAGCGGATGTAAGCCTTGGGCGCCAGAGCCGCAAGGCGTACTCACGTATCGACAGGCGCGCGAAGTCCCAGGCTTGCTCGCGGGCTAGGGACGGCGGCCGTTTCGCTCGGAGGGGGATTGCTACCGCAGCCTCCACCGGAGAGGATATTGCGATGGTGTTCTGACGACGCTGCGGCCCAACCTTAGCGTTGCATTGCGGTGAAAAGCAGGCCGAGCAAATACAGCCACAGCCCGTCCATGAAGTGCCAATAGAGCGCCACGGCGCCGACCGCCGTCTGCAGGCGACTTTTTCGAGCGAGACGTCCTGCAAACAACACCACGCCGGCCAGTACGAAGATCCCCGCCAGCAGGTGCAGGGCGTGCGTGGCGGTTAGGAAATAAAAGAAAAAGCTTCCTGGGTTGGATGAAACGTAGAGTCCCCGCGAAGCCAGTTCTCCCCAGGCCACCAGCTGTCCTCCCAGGAAGGCGCAACCCAGCAGCAGAGTCACGAGCAGCCACCGAGTGCAGCGTTGGGAGTTTTGGCGGTTGGCAGAAGAGCGCGCCAGCTCTATCGTCAGGCTGCTCAGCAGGAGTAGGGCGGTGTTGACACAGAGGATTCGCGGGAGGGCCATGGAAAACCAAGCCTTGGAATGAACCCAGCGCGATTCGAGCACGTGCGTGAGAGTCGCAAAGACCGACACGATAGAGACGATGATAAAAAGGCTGGCCGTCCGGTAGGCGTCTGGTGGAGTGGCCCAGCGTTCGGAATCCGGCTGCGGGTTGTCACGTCCATCATCACCGGGATAATCGATATCTCCGCCACCAGGTCCGTTACCACTGTGGCCGAACAGGGGTGCTGTTTTTTCCGGCGCCGGGGCAACGGGTGGAGGTAGTAAGCTGCTCACCATTGTCGACTTGTCTCCGATCGGATTCGCATCATCATTATTGTGATGCGTGTGCCCATGAGCATAGCAAATGAAGCTGAATCCGTTCAGCCGGGCCGCACGAGGTTTGCCGGCGGCAAACCAATCACCCTGGGGAACCTGGTTGCCGCATCCGGCCCGGCAACCGCGACGCGGTGTTACCAAAATCACGCCGCTTCTATCAGACCCGACGACGGCCGTAACCTGAATTTTCTTGCCGTGGGGACTCCGGGCGCGGCCCCGCATGCAACCATGCCTTGGTGGACGATCCCACGCGGCTCTGCGGCCTTTGACACCGCTCACCCGGACCGTGCCTGCCGCGATGCTTGCGGCAGCGCTTCCTAACTCAGTAAGATGTCCTTCGCCGTGCCGAGTGGCGCCTGGCAGTGTCGCGCACAGGGTCGTCGGGGACTTCGCATAAGCGTTCCATCATGAATAAGCTGACCGACCGAAAATACAGGATTGCGACGATTCCCGGAGATGGGATCGGGAAAGAAGTGATCCTTGAAGGGATCCGTGCGATCGAGGCTGCTGGGCGGCGTTTCGGATTTTCTGTTTCGTGGCAGATCTTCGACTGGAGCTGCGAAACCTATCTAAAAACGGGCCGGATGATGCCCGCAGACGGGCTCGAACAGCTGCGTCCCTACGATGCCGTTTTTCTGGGAGCGGTAGGCTACCCGGGCGTGCCCGACCCTGTGTCGCTGTGGGGGCTGCTGATTCCGATTCGCCGCGGATTTCAGCAGTACGTGAACCTGCGTCCGGTGCGGCTGCTCCAGGGGATGGAGGCGGCCGTTAAGAATTTCGAGCCGGGGCAGATTGATTTCTGCGTGGTGCGCGAGAACACCGAAGGCGAGTATTCAGAAATCGGCGGACGCATCAACAGGAATACGCCCGACGAAGCGGCGATGCAGGAGACCGTCTTCACGCGCCGCGGCTGCGACCGGGTGATGCGCTACGCGTTCGAGCTGGCCAGCAAGCGCAAGCGCCACGTGACCTCGGCGACAAAATCGAATGGCATTATTTATACGATGCCCTTTTGGGATGAGCGCTTCGCCGCGGTCGCCAAGGATTATCCGGGAATTCGCATTGACCAGTTTCATGTCGATATTCTTACAGCGCATTTCGTACGGCATCCGGATTGGTTCGACGTGGTGGTGGGATCGAATCTTTTTGGCGACATTCTTTCTGATCTGGGGCCAGCCATCGTTGGTTCGATTGGCATCGCCGCGTCGGGAAACCTGAATCCGGAGCGCGAATTTCCGTCGATGTTTGAGCCTGTGCACGGGTCGGCTCCCGATATCGCAGGCAAGGGCATCGCGAATCCCATTGGCCAGATCTGGTCTGGCGCGATGATGCTGAGGCATTTCGGCGAAGCGGAAGCGGCAGATGCCGTGGAGCGCGCCATCGAATCGGTGCTGGGCGGGGGCGGCCCTCGCACGCCGGACATCGGCGGTCGGGCGAAGACCGAAGAACTGGGGGAAGCGATTGCCGCCGAAGTATCGCGCTAGGAGTAATCGAGTTTGCAGGGAGGAGCTCCATGGAAAGACGAAGGTTTCTTGCGTCGACATTTGTGGCCTCGGTGCTAGCCGCCTCACCGCGCGTACTGACGCAAGCCGGGCCAGAGGCCGGCGATGAGAACGCGCGTGAGTTCTATGAGTTGCGGCATTATATGCTCTCAGCCGGCCCACAACGGAAGCTGACCGACGATTATTTTCGCGACGCGCTCGTCCCAGCGCTCAATCGTCTGGGGTTTAGTCCGGCAGGAGTCTTTAACGTAACCATCGGTCCCGACATGCCGGCGATGGTTGTGTTGATTCCGAGCTTGTCGGTTGAAAGGCTCGTGACCCTGGATGACCGTCTGAAGAAAGACGCCGAATACACCAAGGCCGCTGCGAATTTCTTAAACGCGCCCGCCAAAGAACCAGCCTTCAAACGCATCGAAAGCTCGCTGATGCAGGCTTTTGAAAAAATGCCCCGGCTTACGCTGCCCACGGCGAGTGCGTTGCACAGCCCGCGGGTGTTTGAAGTGCGCACCTACGAGGGCGCAAGCGATCTGGACCACGCCAGAAAGATCGAGCAGATGAGCAGCGGCGAGGTGGATATCTTCACGAAAGCGGGGATTCCGCAGGTGTTCTATGGGGACACGCTTATCGGGCAACGTCTTCCCAATCTTACCTACATGATTTGTTTCGACAGCTTGGCGGAGCGGGATAAGAAATGGAGCGAGTTTTTTAATTCCGCCGCGTGGAAAGTCCTATCGGCTGATCCGCGCTTCAACTTCGAAAGCAGCGTCTCGAACACCACGAACCTGATGCTGGCCCCGACGCCGTATTCGCAGATTTAGCAGACGCTTGGTAGCAGACCAAGATGCGAAAGCGTCAGTTTTTGGAGGCTCCCACTGGTTGCGGTTCAGCAACAGGCGGCGTGGCGGCGGGCAGGACTTCGGGGGGCGGCACTTCTGCTTCCCAATCGCAGTTTTCGCGGATGCACGCGCGGGAATTTCCCAGCTTGGTGCGCTTCTCGACGATGAACGGCGCACCACATTTCGGGCACGGTTCTGCGATGGGTTCGTGCGGGGTCGTGAAGTCGCAATCAGGATAGCGGCTGCAGCCGTAGAAGACGCGGCCCTTGCCGCGTCCCTTGGACGTACCGCGGCGAACAAATTCTCCGTCATTGCATTTCGGGCACTTAATTCCCAGTGTGATCGGACGCGTGTACTTGCACTTGGGATATTTTTCGCAGCCGATGAAGTCTCCGTAACGGCCCGCGCGGCGCAGCAATTCACCCTCGCAGGTGGGGCACTTTTCACCGATGGGAACATCGGGGGCCTTGGGTTTCTTGGTGCCGGTCACCAGGCGCCGCGTGGTTTTGCAATCGGGGTAGCCGGTGCAGGCGAGGAAGGCGCCGAAGCGGCCGCGCTTGATGATCATTTCCTTGCCGCAGTTGTCGCAGTATTGCGTGGCGGTGGCTTCCTCCTCCGTGGGCTCGCTGCCGGTATCGGCGAGGTCGCGCGTGAAATCGCAGTCGGGATAGCGATTGCACCCGAGGAAGAAACCGTGGCGGCTGATGCGCTCAAGCAACTCGCCCTCGCCGCACTTTTCGCACTTTTCGCCCGTCGGGACGCCAATTTTGTAGGATTCGAGCGTCTTTCCGGCCTTGCCGAGATCCTTGACGAAACGTCCCCAGAATTCCCTGACCGATTCCTTCCAGGGCAGCTTGCCTTCCTCGATTTCGTCGAGTTCGCTTTCCAGGCGCGCGGTGAATCCGACGTCGAAGACGTCTTCAAAGCCTTTGACGAGCAGGTCGCTCACCTTTTCGCCGAGGAGCGTGGTCGTAAAGCGGCCTTGATCCTTGTTTACGTATTCGCGTTCGACGATCGTCGAGATGATCGTGGCGTAGGTGGACGGGCGCCCGATGCCCTTTTCTTCCAGTTCCTTCACGAGCGTCGCTTCCGTATAGCGAGGCGGCGGCTCGGTGAAATGCTGGTCGGGGCGGATGGTTTCAAGGCGCAATGGCTCGCCCTGGCCCAGGCGCGGGAGGGTGCGGCTGTCGGTATCGCCCGCGTCTTCCTTTTCCTCCTCTTCCTTCACCACCTGATAGACGGCCAGATAGCCGTCGAATTTCACCACGGAACCGCTGGCGCGGAAGGTGTAGTCGTTGGCGGAGATGTCGACGGTGGTCTGGTCGAAAACGGCCGGAACCATCTGCGAGGCGACGAAGCGCTGCCAGATCATCTGGTAGAGCCGGAACATGTCGTCTGGAAGGAACGGCCGAACGCTTTCCGGGGTGCGCGCCACGTCTGTCGGGCGGATGGCTTCGTGCGCTTCCTGCGCGTCCTTCTTTGATTTGAAGAAGTTGGGCTTCTCAGGCAAATACTTCCCGCCGTAGCTTGATCCGATGTGGTCGCGGACCTGGCCGAGCGCATCATTCGACACGCGGACCGAATCGGTTCGCATGTAGGTGATCAGCGCGACCGCACCCTCGGCGCCCAGCTCGACGCCTTCATAGAGGCGTTGGGCCAGCATCATGGTGCGCTTGGCCGTGTAGCGCAGGCGGTTGTAGCCGGCCTGCTGCAGCTTTGAAGTGGTGAACGGGGGCGGCGCGTAGCGGCGCTTCTCTTTTTCCGTGACGCTGGCAACCACCCAGTTGACGCGCTCGATTTCCGAAAGGATGCGCCGCGCTTCGGCCTCGTTGGGCACTTCAAGGTCAAGGCCCTTGTACTTGATCAGCTTGGCCTCAAAGGCCGGTGGTTCGCCCGCTTCCAGCAGGGCATGGATGGTCCAGTACTCCTTGGGGATGAAGGCGCGGATTTCGCGCTCGCGCTCGACGATTAGGCGTAGAGCGACGGTCTGGACACGGCCGGCGGACAGTCCGCGGCGGACTTTGTCCCATAGCAGCGGTGAGACTTTGTACCCTACCAGGCGGTCGAGGACGCGGCGGGCCTGCTGGGCATCGACCAGATGCTCGTCGATGGCTCCCGGCTTCTCAAATGCGGCGCGGATCGCTTTCTGCGTGATCTCGTTGAACATCACGCGATAGAACTTGCCGCGGTCGGATTTTTTCTTTGCAAGCGCTTCGAGCAGGTGTGCGGAGATGGCTTCGCCCTCGCGGTCAGGGTCGGTCGCCAGGTAGATGTTTTCGGCGCTTTCGGCTGCCTTCCTCAGCTCGCCAATGACCTTCATCTTGCCCGGGATCACTTCATAGGTGGGTTCGAACTCCTCTTCCCGCGTGTTGGCAATCGTCTGGATGAACTTCTTTTCGCCGCCTTTGCCGCTCTCTCCCGCCTTGGTCTTCTTCTTACGCTTGCTTTTTGTCCTGCCGATGCCGTCAGGCTGCGCGGGCAAAAGTATGCCGATGGTCTTCTTCGGCAGGTCCATGACGTGGCCGTAGGAGGCCTTCACGCTGTAGTTGCGGCCCAGATATTTGTTGATAGTCTTTGCCTTGGCCGGCGATTCGACGATTACAAGTGATCTTGCCATGCTGTTTGATCGTTCCTCGCGGGGCCGTCCCCGCTATTCAATGCCACTAGTAAGATGCTTTCCCCACCCTGCCAGAACCTACCACATCCTAACCTGCTGTCGGGGCAATGATTACAACAGGACTTTTAGGAATTGCTTACCAGGTAACTGGTGCATGACACCCTTCACCTCCGGTTCGACGGGGCTAGACAGCTTTTAGAAGAATTAAGCCCTGAAAGTTCAATGGGTTCCTCCAAATACCGAGGCTTATCGACGCTCCATTAATCATAGAGCCGCCGCTCAACAGGCTGGAGGCTTGCTTCGATCAGCGTCGTGCGCCGTTCTGTTGACGCTGCTTCCGCAGGAATCAATTCCGCGCGAGCCAACGGGCAGACGTTGCTCCACCACGTCCTCCCAGCTCGCGACGAGATTGGCACGCTGCTTCATTAAGATGATTCGGCCCGAAGCTCGTGGGTTGCGTCGTATTTCCGGGCATCCCGCAGGCGTTCCGGTTGAATTGCATGGCGAGCCGACCGGTTATCAGTGATCGAGAATACTGCGCTGCTTCCAACTACGACGACTCCCGGGGCCATCCCCGCCATCCCCGCAATGATCCGATGGCGAATGGAGAGCTCCTGTGCCGGCAATGTGCTCATGGCGATCAGGACACCGCAGCCGGCCAGCCAGTCGCGGGCCCAGCCTGTGCAACCTCACGGGATTGTCAAGCTGGGTGGAGAGCACCTACAAGTGGGTGTCGCTCCTTGAGAGGGCGTCTTGTTCGGTTGACTCCACGACAATTGTAGTCCTCGCGGATCGCCTCAGGTAGCCGTGTGCTATATTTGTTGCGGCCATGGCAGAAGGGGAGAATGTGGGGAAACTACGCATTTCGGTGGTCGAATTTCTCAATACCGCACCGCTTGTCTGGAGTTTCACCGAGGGACCACTCGCCGGGAAGTATGACCTGTCGTTTACTGTGCCGTCGCAATGTGCGGAGTCGCTGCAGCGGGGCGACGTGGATGTCGCGATCATCCCGGCAATTGAATATCAGCGAATGGACGACGTGGTCGTGTTGCCGGGTATGGCTGTCGCGGCGAAGGGCGAAATCCGAAGCCTCCTGGTGGTGGCGAAAAAACCGATCGAGCGCGCGAGACGTATTGCCCTGGATACGAGCTCTCGCGCTACGGCCGCGCTAGTTCGGATGCTGGCAGCAGGTTATTGGAATATTTCGCCCGAGTTCGTCGACGCCGCGCCAAATCCATCGGAAATGCTGCAGGATGCCGATGCGGCCCTCATGATCGGCGACCCGGCGTTGCGCATCGCCATCAAGATGGACACGCTCAGCGGCAAGGTGCCGCGCGGCGAGCAATGCTGCCAGGGGGACCCGGACGAACTGCCGGTGCCGGGATTCGAGATGCTGTTTGTCTATGACGTCGCGCAGCAGTGGAAGGAAATGACGGGAAATCCGTGCGTGCTGGCGATTTGGGCGGGGCGGCGCGACGCGGTCACACCGGAGCTCGTCGCCGATTTCCAGGCCTCGAAGGAATATGGCATGCAACGGGTACGGGAAATAGCCGAGGCGGCTTCGGTCAAGCTCGATCTCCCGACCGCGGCCCTGGAGCGTTACTTGACCGAGAATGTTGATTTCAGCCTCGACGAAGAAAATCTCGCAGGGCTTGCGCTTTACTTTGAAAAAGCTGCGGCGCTGGGCCTGATCCCGCGCAACAAACCCCTCGAATTTGCGGTAGCTTCGACCGAATCCGCCGCGCAGCCAAGCTTGTAGACCGAAAGGAAGGCTGCCGGAAAATCAGAGCACGGTGCTAGAATGGGGACCTGCCCATGGGACTAACCCCACAGGAAGCGCTGGACCTTTTCAATTCCGACGATCTGCTGGGCATCGGAATGGCCGCAAACGAAGTTCGCCGCAGGAAGACCGATCCGCGCATCGCGACCTATCAGATCGACCGCAACATCAACTACACGAATTTCTGCACGGAATATTGCTCGTTCTGCGCGTTTTACCGTCCTTTGGGTGCCAAGGACGGCTATATTCTGCCGCTGGAAACCATCTACGAAAAAATTCAGGAAATGATCGAGATGGGCGGCAACGGCGTCCTGCTGCAAGGCGGGCTGCACCCGGACCTGCGGATCGAGTTTTACGAGAACATGTTGCGGTCGATCCACGAGCGGTTTCCGCAAGTGCATCTGCACTGCTTTTCGGCGCCCGAGATTACCTGCATCGCTGAAGTCTCGGGGCTTTCGCTGCGCGATACGCTTTCACGCCTGCGCGACGCCGGGCTTGTTTCCATCCCCGGCGGCGGCGCCGAAATCCTCGACGATGAAGTTCGCGCGCGCATCTCGCGCCTGAAATGCGGGTCCGACGAGTGGGAGGCCGTCCATCGCACTGCGCACGCGCTTGGCATGCGCACCACCGCGACGATGATGTTCGGCTGCGGGGAGCAAGCGCGTCATCGCGTGAATCACCTGGAGCGGTTGCGCCGGATACAGCAGGACACGGGCGGCTTCACCGCATTCATCCCGTGGATCTTCGCGCCCGAAAACACCCCGCTCGGAAAGAAAATCCCGGAAGCGACCGCGTTCGACTACCTCAAGACGCTGGCGATCAGCCGGCTTTACCTCGACAATGTCGACCATATCCAGTCAAGCTGGCTCACGCCAGGAATCAAGATTTGCCAGGTGGGTTTGCAGTTTGGCGCCGACGACGTCGGCAGCATCCTCATCGAAGAAAATGTGGTTTACGCAGCGGGGGTTCGCAATCGAACCAACGAAGAAGAACTTCGCCGCATCATCGCCGACGCGGGGTACATCCCTGCGCAACGGGATACGCTGTATCGCTCCTACATCCTACGGCAGAACTAAGGCCGCCTCGATCTTCAAGAAGTTACGGACTGCCGGCCGAACTACCATTTCCCCGCCGAGCGCATCAAAAGCGCCAGAATGCCCACCAGGGCGGCCATGGCGAACACAGGGAGCATCAAGATCAGGCCATCCCCAGGTTCTTCCTGCCGCTTACCGTCTTTTATCTGCACCAATTCCTCCCGCATGCTTTGCATGAAGAGCAACCAGTATAGATGTGATTCACGACGCCCCGAAGAATATTTTTCGGGAAATCGACCGACGTGGCGAATCTCAAAAGCTACTCCGTGCGAGGAATTAGCAAATCGACTTCCACATGTGCGCCTTCGGGCAGGTCGAGCGGCTCGGCCGGCACCAAGACGCCCTTTAGGAAGCGGGCGCGGACGCTGACACGGGAGAACGACCTCGCAGCGGGGCGTGCAGCCGGGGTTCTCGGCGCCTGGGTGGGAGCTGGCGCGGGGCTGCCGAGGTTGGTTTTCGGTGCACTGGGGACTGGCGTTGCAGCGGCAGTCGACATGTTGCCGGAGTCGAGCGCGACGTTGGCGAGTGCGTCTGCGTCGCGATTGGACTCGCGCCGGACGTGCTCGATGGCGAAGTAGGCCACCTGTGCGGCAAGTTTGGAAGCACGCTCGTGCAGCGGTTTCAACTCAGGACTCTTCACTTTGTAGCGCCCCTGCATTTGGCGCACCAGAAGCTCGGAATCGCTGCGGATGCGCAGCGCGCGGATGCCTTGATTCACGGCGTAATCCAGGGCCGCCAGCAGCGCATAATATTCCGCCACGTTATTGGTTTCGCGGCCGATCTTCTTGGCGAGTTCGAGAACGATCTTGCCTCCCGGATCGCGCAGAACAACAGCATAGGACGCCGGCCCGGGATTGCCTCGCGAGGCCCCGTCGATATGGGCGATATGGACTCCTGCGGGCGGGCCGGCCGCGGGGGCGTCTGAGAAGAGCCGGGCACTCTCGGGCGGGGGAACTCTAGGTTTCATGGGGGAGCGCGCCGGACTGGCTGGCGGACGCCGAGGCGCGGAAGGTCGGCTCAATGTAATAGATGATGCGGGTGCAGGTCTCGCAGTGAAACATTTCCTCGCTGCCCAAGCGGCGCATTTCCTGAAAAACATGCGGGCGGATGCGCATGCCGCAGGCGCCGCATTTCTCGTCTCGCACCTCTGCCAGCGCGACCCCGTTATGCTTTTTAGCGATGCGCTCGTAATGGTCGAGCAGGTTCTCGGGGATGGCGGCG
>Ga0187863_10000241_pt1 | contig 48301 bp, 34 predicted proteins | sample June2016WEW_11_1_FD_132975 | JGI IMG/M metagenome (GOLD analysis project Ga0187863, IMG submission 132975) | Peatland microbial communities from SPRUCE experiment site at the Marcell Experimental Forest, Minnesota, USA - June2016WEW_11_10 | ecosystem: Environmental > Terrestrial > Soil >...
CCGACGCCCATGGCGACCGCCAGACACAGCTCGACCTGGCGAGTGCTTACACGCGTCTGGCGAACCTGCAAGGAAGCGCCTACGACCAGAACCTGGGCGATACCTCCGGCGCGCTGGTCAGTGTAAATAAGGCGATTGCGTTGAGCGCGCCTTTTGCTGGCCCCAATTCCAAGGATCGGGAGGCGATTCACGCGCTGGCCAACGCGGAGTTATCCCGCAGCGGGATTCTCACCCTAACTGCGTCTATGCAGGAGACGGTCGCCTCCACGCAGGCGGCGATTGCGAATTATGAGCGCCTAACTGCATTCAATAACATTACCCCGGATGAGATGTTCGATATGGCTAACGGATATGGCCTGCTGGGCGATGAACTTGGCATCATCGGCGATGACAGCCTCAATGACCTCCCAGGGGCCCTGGCTGCTTATCGAAGATACATCGATCTGAACAGGCGAGCTTTAAGTATCGACTCAAAGCTGAGTTGGGCCCGGCGGGACCTGGTTCTCGGCCAGCGGAAGATCGTCGAGGTCGAGATGGATGCCGATCCGGCCCAGGCACTTAACGATGCCCTGACCGGCTTGCAGAGTATCTCCGCGCTGCCCAAGGCTGACCGGGAAGGCTTGCCGATGCTCCGCGTGAACAATGCGCTGCGTTTGGACGAGGCATACGCTCTGGTTCAAATGGGAAGATACTCCGATGCAAATGAAATCCTGACGGCAACCGTCCAGGCTTCTCAGAAGCTTGTAGCGGCGGACCCACAGGATTTGCGCGCTCTAACGGACATGAATGTCAGCCTCATTCAGTCGTCAAACGATTATGAAATAGAGGCCGATCCGGCCCTGGCTGCATCCGCGGACGACAGGCGCAAGAGCCTGGCAGATGCGGAGAGGTCTTTCTCCGCGGAGTTAGCAGCATCGCAGAAGCTTATCGAAAAGGGAGGGGGCAAGGAGGCGTGGGCGCCGTACGTCGCCGACGCGCAAGTCAATCTCGGCTCGATTCAATCCATGCTGCACAGAGGAGAGCGCCCTGTTGAGATGGCCCAAAAGGGCCTGGCCACCTTGCGAGGAATGGCATCGAAGAATCAGGTTTCTCCCGACATTCTCGATGATGTGGCGCAAGACTTCCTCTTCGCGGAACCGGCCGTTCTCAAGGATCCGGGGTTCGCGGTCTCATGCGCCGAGCGCTCGGTCGCCTTGACTCACCGCCGAATGCCTTCCAGGCTGCTGACCCTGGCCCAGGCATATCGTGCCGCGGGCCAGATAGAAAAGAGCCGCGCGACGGCAAGAGAGGGTCTGGCGCTGCTCCCCTCCGTGCAGCCGGGAAGCGTCAAGCCGCGCATCCGCAAGCTGCTGGAAATCCAGGCACAAGGTTGATTCCGGCGGTGTGTGTTGCACATGTTTCGCCGGAAGGTCACCTGGCGGGATGACGGCTGGATTTTGAATTTAGTGGCAGTTCTTGAGACCGACCCATGGAATGCGTCCGGCAGTCGCACGCGCCTGAATCTGAGCGCGCCTGCTGGGATTGAAGCCAAGCTTGCAGCTCGACGCCCGGGCGAAATGCCGATTTGTCTTCAGCGGAGAGGCTAGCGCGGGCCGGACGCTGCTTGCTGCGATGCACAAGCAGCTGGGTGGGAGGCGCCAGCTTCAAACCGGCATTCGCCCTCTGGTCTCTGCACATTTGGGGTCTCCGCGGCAGCCCCCGGCGGCAAAGGAGTATTGCTTCTTGGAGGCGAAGTCGACAATCCCCACCATGTGTTCCTCGAGGTTGGAGTTTACCTGGGCGTTGGTGGTTCCCTTGATTTTGAAGACGCGTGGCGAGAAAAGCAGCGCGGTAAGGAGTTCGTTCCATAGGGAATTCTTGACGATGGCCGGACAGGTGTAAACATCGCCGGCTTTGGTCGTGGTAAATCCTTTGGTATCCAACGACAGACCGGAGCCGACCTGCAGCTTTCTCCGAATGGCTCCGCCCAGACCGGCCGATTGCTGTACGGTGTGGGCCAGTTCATGCGCCAGCAGGTGCGCGCCGCGCTCGGCGGCGGGATCGAACCGGCCCATACCGGCTTTGCAAACCTCTCAGGGCCATCTGTGCCGGTTTGCAGCCGGGCAGGAGTGGATGACTCGGGTTATCATCCCCTGATAGCGCCGCACAAAGAAAGAAGCCGAAGCAGCGCCGCGGCGATCGATGGAGGCAGCATGAAGGTTCTTTTCATTGGAGGCACGGGAATCATCAGTACGGCTGCGACGAAATTGGCAGCGGAACGGGGCATGGAATTGACGCTGCTGCGGCGCGGACAGCGGGCGGCCGATCTTCCCAAGAATGTTCCCACCATCGCGGCGGATGTTACCGCCGAGGCGGCAGTGGCCGAGGCGCTCGGCAATCGATCGTTTGACGCGGTCGTGGACTGGATTGCCTTCACTCCAGCCGACGTGGAGCGGGACATCCGCTTGTTTCGGGGACGGACGGGGCAGTTTGTCTTTATCAGTTCGGCGAGCGCGTATCAAAAGCCGGTTGGGCACTATTTGATTACGGAATCGACCCCGCTTGCCAATCCCTATTGGCAGTATTCGCGCGATAAGATCGCCTGCGAAGACCGGTTGATGAAGGCCTATCGCGAAGAAGGCTTTCCGATCACAATTGTGCGACCTTCGCTGACCTATGGCGACACGCAGATTGCGCTGGCGGTGAATAGCTGGCAGAAATCCTACACGGCGGTGGACCGGATGCGGCGGGGCAAGAAGGTCATCGTGCCTGGGGATGGTTCCTCGCTATGGGTGATTACGCACAACAGCGATTTTGCCCAGGGGCTGGTCGGCTTGCTGGGGCATCGGCAGGCCATTGGCCACGCCTTCCACATCACCAGCGATGAGGTGATGACTTGGGATCAGTTCTATCGGATCACGGCGCAAGCCGCCGGTGTCGAGGCGCGGAGTGTTCACATTGCGTCGGAGTTTGTGGGCGCCTGCATGCCGGATGAGATCGGCAGCCTGACCGGGGATAAGGCAGTGAGCGTGGTTTTCGATAACAGCAAAATCAAGCGCTTTGTCCCAGGGTATTGCGCCAAAGTTCCGTTTGCGCGAGGGATTCAGCGAACGATCGAGTGGTTCGATGCGGATCCGCGGCGAAAGGAGATCGATGAAGCTGCGAATGCATCCTGGGACAGGCTCATCGACGCATACGAGAGCGGACTTGGGGAAGCATTGCGCAAGTTTCAGTTATAGAGTCCGACCTTCTTGCGCAGCCGAAGGAGCTGCCGGCTGATCGCCTGCTCCAGCCGGCGATTGCACGCCGGGGCTGCTGTTCCTCAGCACGGCATTCCCTACCGGAAGAGACTGAACCCTTTCTTCTTTTCCGGGATCGCGGGCCGGCCGCAAATGGATTGAGTCATCGTCCGGATTGCCCGTGAAATCTGCCCGCCGTCTTCGCTGAGCGGGGTGGCCGTGTTCTGCATCCGCCGCACCGCGGCATAGTTGTTGGGGATTCTCCACTTGACCGGCCTTTTGACGGCCTTCGCGATATGCTCTTCATCGATTTCCAGGCTGCGCGCGTCATACCGGTTGAGCACGATTTCGAGTTTCGGGCTGCCCGCCGCCCCGAGCTGCGAGATCAGGCGATGCGAGTTGCGCAGTTCGGGAATGCCGGCTTGCGTAACCAGGTAAATGGTTGCGGAATCGTCGAACAGATGCTTGCTCTGCAGGTCGAGCCTCGATCCCGCGTCGACCACCACAAAGTCGAATTCATGGCGGGCGACTTCCAGCAGCTTGTCGATGGCCTCGACCGAGACATACGTGGGGGCCAGCTCACTGGGCGCCGACAGTACGCATAATCCGGAGTCATGCCGCGCCAGCAAGGTGGAAAGAAAGTGCGAATCGAGCCGGTTGGAATTCTGAAACGCGCTGACGATCGAGTGTTCAGCCGCGATTCCCAGGTTGATCGCCACGTCTCCCAGGGGAAGGTTGAGATCGATCAACAGGGTTCTCTGCTTGTGATCCTGGGCCAGCGATACGGCAAAATTGCAGGCCACGGTTGTGACTCCGGAACCGCCCTTGGCGCCGAGAAACAAAAGCAGCTTGCCCTCGGTCTTCCTCGGCGGGCGAACCGTTGAAAGCAGGGCTGAGGCCCGAACCATAGCTTCGGCCATCTCGCCGCAACTGAAGGGCAGCCCAAGAAGCTCTCGGGCGCCGGCGCGCATGCACCGGACCAGCAGTCCCGGATCGGCATGCGCCGAATAGACCATGGCGATGGCAAGGTCACGGCTGCAGATGGTCTCCACCAGCTCCAGGGCGTACTCCAGATCGCTGTCTAGGTCCACAAAAACGATGTCGAAGTTATGGTCAATCACTCTCGCCACTTCGCTGAGGGCGGGATAGGAAGCGGTGAACTCCCGGATGGGGCCGCTGTGACACGCGCTCAGCTCGGTCAATGCCGCCTTGCGGCGCTGGTCGTCGGGGCTGATGACCGCTATGGACAAAACGCCCGGGCTAAGGGCATCGCTGATTTGGTCCTGGTATGACATAGCTGATTCGATCCTCCAACTGCGTGGTGTGCTTTTGCGGGTTGGCGCGCTCAGCAGGTCGTTGTTCTCAAGTCGCCCCTTTTCGGCTCCGATTCGCCTGGGTTGTACCGCTGCCGAGGAGGATACCAAGCGTAGCCACGCGCGACGATCTGTTCTCCATTGCATTCTCCCCTGATCCTAGGCGCTTCGATGCGTCCGCCCCGCGGCCCGTTGCTCAAATTGCCGGCCATGCTTCCAACCAAGCCTTGGAATTTGGGTTGGAGTGCGCGCCAAGAACCCCAGAATCTTGCCGCGAAGCGTCTTACTTAAGAAAGCAACCGCATACCTGCGCAAAATGCTCTGACGTCGCCGGGCGGGAATCGGGCCGCAATGCGGCAGGACGCTCAGCGGCAAGACCAGAGGCTGATCCGTAAAGTCCTCGTGGGCAGCTCACTTCACCAATAGCAAGTACCCGCCGAATCTGCGCGGCGAAGCCTCCGTACCGGCTGAGTCTGTCGCGTAAAGAATGGCTTCCATAGTCGCGCTTGGACCGGGAGTTCCGCCCCCCCATGCAACTCATTGACACTTGGCGACTGATTGGTGCAGCGCTTGCCGCCCTCTGATACCCGGCAAGCTGCGCATAAGCTCTTCTTTTAGGATGCAGCAGCATGGCGCATCGATGCATTTCTCTTGAGCCGTAAGCAATGCCTGGGCTGGGAACTCGCGACGCACCACAAATCCCTCCGACGGAGCCGCAGATTGCGTCTGCCAATCGAACCGGGCGCTGCGCGACCGGCCAGTTCCCCGCAGACGCGGCGACGGCTCCGGCAAAGCCTGAACCGAAATGCGTCCGTCGAAAAAGGAAAGCGTTCCGCGCGATCCCGCTCTTCGATCGACAAGATATTCGCGCCTGGACTCAGCGGCCTGTTGAGATCGATCGTCAGACCGTCGATCCGGGTGCGGCAACGATTCCCGCTACCGATTCCCGAAGCGCTACCGGGAACGTTCCTGGCCGCGTTTGGGGATTATCGGCCACATTCCGGCTTGACGGCGCCTTTTCAGCTGGATTCCCTTCGATTTCGCAGCAACCGGGGATCCCTTCTGCGCCCGTCCTGGTGATACCATCTCCGTAAAGGCCGCCACCCACGGCCGACCGGCCCACCTGAGGAGGTCCTTATGAACCCACTTTCCCGTCGCGAATTTCTCAAAGCCTCGCTTGCCGTTGGAACCATGAGCAGCGTCGGTACTCTCCCCTTGCGCGCCGCGCCCAGTAAAGCCACCGACGCAGTCACTCTCGGCAAGTCCGGCATGCAGGTCACGCGCCTCGCCTTCGGCACCGGCAGCGACAATGGCCACATACAATCCGCGCTCGGCCAGCAGGAGTTCACGCGCCTGATTCACTACGCCTACGACCGCGGCATCCGCTTTTTCGAGACTGCGGAGTCCTATTCCACCCCCGCCATGCTGGGCGAAGCCCTGAAGGGCATTCCGCGCGAGAGCTATCAGCTGATGAACAAGGTGACCACCGACGAGGGCGTCGATCCGCGGGAGCGCTTCGACGAGATGCGCCGGATTTCGCAGACCGAGTACTTCGACATCATGCTGCTGCACTGGCAGCACACCCCCGAATGGGTAGTCAAGACCGCCCGCTGGCAAGACGGCATCCTCGAAGCACAATCGAAAAAGACCATCCGCATGCGCGGCGCATCGGTTCACGGCCTGCCCGCGCTGCGCCAGATGCCGGGCAACAAATGGCTTGAGGTCGCGATGATCCGCATGAACCACAAGGGGACGAGCATGGACGGGCCGACCTGGAGGGACGAGAACTGTCCAACCTGCGTGGACGAAGTGGTCGAGCACGTCAAGCAGGTGAAGAAGGACGGCATGGGCGTCATCAGCATGAAGCTCGTAGGCGCCGGCGCATTCACGCGCCACGAAGACCGCCAGGCCGCCATGCGCTTCGCCTTCAAGAACGCCGGCGTCGATTGCGTAACGGTGGGCTTCAAGAGCACGCAGGAGATCGACGAGGCGATCGACAACCTCAACGTCGCGCTGGTCTAGTACCGCGACCTGGCGATTTCGTAATCGTGCCCATGAACCTGGGTGCCCCAGGTCCCGCTTTCGGGACCTGGGAAACCGCAAATCTGCGCGGTCGCGGTACTAGCCAGCATCTCTCGCAGGGCTCTTTCTTTTCGCGGGGAGATCCCGCGGACTCGGTTCCTTATCTTCAGACAGGCTGCTTCCTCGGCTCCTTCCACACGTCTACAATCGGTAGAGATGGCGGACACGCTCTATCTGAGTTTGTGGTATCCGAATCTGCGCCTTGAGGCGCTAGCCGACAAGCTGACGGCGGTGCTGGGCGCGTTTGCGGCGCACGGCGGCGAGCCCAGAGTCTATGCCGCAACCGTATGGCCGCTGAGCTGGCGCGAGTCGCCGGTCTTTGAGCGGGTTTATGGGCGCGACGGCGGGGTTGGGCTTGGCGCGGGGCTCGGCGCGGAGCCGCGGCTGGCGGTGGAAGAGGCGCTGGAGCTGCTGCACGACGATTGCGCTTACGAGTTCCAGATTGGCTGGAGCTTGTGGGAGCTTGAGAGTTCACATGGAAACGCAGGTCCCCTTCGACAAGCTCAGGGCAGGCTTTCGGCTGCCCCTTCCCCTTCGCGGCGTTCAGGGGCAGGGTTCGCTCAGGATGACAGCTCGATGAGATTGGATTCGCGCTGGGTGCGGGAGCCGCGGCTGGTGCGGGTGACAGGCTACGGGCCGCTCTTCGACGAGGGCGCCTACGAAGCCGATGGGCACATCCGCATTGACTTCGGCTCGGACGAGCCGTTTCTGGAAGAAGAAGCCGAGTTGGACTCCGTTGCGGCCCGCCGCGTGGAAGAAAATGTGCGCCAACTGGTGGCATTGACCGCGGCTGTCGAGAAGGCATCCGGGGCCACGGCGCGGCTGCTGTGGAGCGAACTGGGCGAAAGCCTTGCCCAGCGGCTGGCGGCGCGTTTGGGGGTGGCCAACTGAGCGCGCGATTCACCATTGAGCGGTTGCGATTGCTGGTGCTGGCGGCGGGAGTCTTGCTGGTGGCGGCGCTGGCGGTGTTTCTGGCCGTGGGCAAATTGAGGAATCCGCTTAACGTGAAGGAGATTCCCAAGCGGCTGGGCGTCAACATTCAGCAGGACGCCAGCGGCTACACCTTCGACCACGCCTTCGGCGCGCATTCGCGGTACAGGATTCACGCATCCAAGGTGATCCAGTACACGCAGGGCACGGCTCTGCTGCACGATGTGAAGATCGAGTTGTATAGCGAAGACGGGAATCGCGTGGACCGCATCGAGGGCAGCGAGTTCGAGTACGACCAGAAGAGCAAGACCGCCACGGCGAACGGGCCAGTGGAGATCACGCTGATGCGTCCGGGAGTTGCGCCGGCGATTGCGCCCAGGGCTAGCACCGGCAAAGTGGCGGACGAGAGAGCCAAGGGAACGCCGCTGGCAGCGGCTGCCGAGATAGCCGCGCGCGGCGAGATTCACGTGGAGACCAGCGGGCTCTCCTTCGACGAGACGAGCGGAGTGGCGGCCACAGGCAAGCCTGTGCTTTTCTCGATGGTTCAGGGAGGCGGCAGCTCGATTGGCGCCACGTACGACTCGCAGCAAGGCCGTCTGGTGCTGGACCGGGCGGTGGAGTTGAGGACTGAGCGCGGCGGGCAGGCGGTCCTGATTCACGCCCAGCACGCGGAGTTCGAGCGCGAGACCCAGCTTTGCCGCCTTCATGCGGCCACGGCCGATTACCGGGGCGGAGAAGCGGCGGCCGGCGACGCCAAGGTTTTGTTTCGCGAGGACGGATCGGTGGCGCGCCTGGATGCGGTTAACGGGTTCACGCTGGCGACCGCGGCCAGCGGCCACGTTGCGGCGCCCACAGGCTCAATGGACTTCAATGAGCACAACCAGCCCCGCCACGGCCATCTGGAGGGCGGGGTACGGATGGACTCGGCAAGTCAGAGCGGCGACCGGAACCGGCAAGTGCATGGGGACTCGCCCGCGGTGGAGCTCGAATTCACGCCGCAGGGCGAGTTGCGCCAGTTGCATATGGAACGAGACGTGGAGATCGACAGCGAGGAAACCAGCCCGCTGGCGGCCGGACCGGGTCCTCGATCGGGGTCTGGAGCGGGCTCGCTGCGGGTGAGGCGGAACTGGCGTTCGCCGGTTGCCGACTTGGAGTTCCGCGATGCCGGGCACGGACAGTTGCAGCCAGTTGCGATTCACGGGACGCAAGGCGTGGTTGTGACCGGCGAGAGCCAGCGGGGCCAGGAAGCCGCCGTGCCCTCCAGGCTGGCGGCCGATGAGTTGACGGGCGAATTTGGGCCGGGTTCCGCGCTGACCGCAATGACCGGGACCGGTCACGCCAGCATGGAAGAAACGAGCGCCACGGGAATCCGGCAGACCTCGAGCGGCGACCGGATCGAGGCGCATTTTGTTCCGGGTCCGGGGAGCGGAGCGGGTGCCGGGGCAAAGGGCGGGCCGGGGAGCGGCGTCGGCCCTGGGTTCGGCGGCGGAGCGCAGATTCAGTCGGCCGTGCTCGATGGCCATGTGGTGCTGGTTCAGCAACCGGCGGCCAGGCCCGGCCAGCAAGCGGAGCCGCCGATGCGGGCCACGGCTGGCCGGGCCGTCTATGAGGGCGCGGGAGCGTGGCTACGCCTGACGCTCGGCCCGCGCGTGGAAGACGGCGGCTTGCAGCTCACGGCGGACAAGATCGACGTCTCCCAGGATTCGGGGGACGCGTTTGCCCACGGAAATGTGAAGGCCACCTGGACGGATGCCGGCGCGGGCCCGGCGGGCAGACCCCAAAGCGGCGCGGCGGCGCAGGGGGGCGTGGCTTTGGGCGGGCAGGGTCCGGCGCACGTGATTGCCGCCGAGGGGCAACTGAATCGCACCACCGGCGAGGCTACCTTCCGGGGCCATGCGCGGCTCTGGCAGCAGGCGAACTCGGTTGCCGGGCCGGTGATTGTGCTGGATCGCCAGAGGCAGACGCTGGCGGCCCATAGCGCGGATGCGGCCGAGCCGGTGCGAGCGGTGCTGGTGAGCGCGGGCGGCGCGGAGCCGGGCAGGGCAAACGGCAAGGATGGGGGCCGCGCTCCGGGCGCCGATTCCGGCAAGGATGCGGCGGGAAGGCCGGCTGCCCCATCCGTAATCCGGGTGCGTGGGGGCGACCTGAAGTACTCCGATGCCGAACGCAAAGCGGTGATGCGCGGCGGCGCTCTGGGCACGGTGGTTGCGGAGACGGGAACCGCGGCGTCGGTCTCCAATGAGGTCGAGCTGACGCTGCTGCCGCCGGGCAATCACGCCGGCAAAGACGGTGGCCAGGCCCAGGTGGACCGCATGACGGCGCGGGGGCGCGTGACGCTGACCAGCGCGGGCCGGCGCGGAAGCGGAGAGCAGTTGGTCTACACGGGCGAGAACGGGGAATATGTGCTGACCGGAACCGCATCCGCGCCGCCCAGGATGACCGATCCGGCGCGGGGCACGGTAACCGGGGAGGCGCTGATCTTCCACAGCGGCGACGACAGCGTAAGCGTGGAAGGCGGCGGACGCAAAACCACGACAGAGACCACGGCGCCGAAGTGAGTTGTAGCTACAGGCAGCGGGGACAGCGTTAGGAGGACGGCATGGAATTCAGTTACAGAATCAGTGAAGCGGAGTATCTGAGAGCCGCGAGGCTCAAGTTTAAGGAAGCCTTTCGCCTGGGTCGTATCGGAAAAATCATCACGATTTGGGGATTTATTCTTGTCTGTCTCGTGGGAGCCGTCGGTATGGTTCAGATATACAGGCACCGCCCACCTTCCGATGAGCAAGAGATCGTTGAGACTGCCCCCGTCGAGCCCCTCACGAACCGTTTGATTGAGAATGTCGTGCCTGTCATAGTCATCTTCGGCGTAATAGCGTTCGTATTGTCCGGAAGGGTGCCGATGGGCCTACGCGGCATATACAGAAACGATCCTGTAATGCAAGGGCAATTCACAGTGAATATGACTCCGGAGTCAATCTCTACTCAAAACACGGCTGGAACATCCTCTCGGACCGGATGGAATATCTATAAACACTGGCGCGAGGGGAAAGACATAATTCTATTGGTATTCCATTCAGGCTCGTATTTCCTTCTCAGCGTGAAGGACCTCTCCGAGGCGCAGCGCGATGAACTGCGCGGCATCCTCGTCGCATCCCTCCCGAAAAGGTGAAAGACCCGCCGCAATTTGTGACCCAAACGCTTCTGTTTACGGCGGCGGGGTCTGAAAGTTCCCGGTCGAGTTCATTTGGGCCAGGATCGGTTTGCTGCGAGCCATCCTGCTCAGGATGATAGATTTGTTCTTTAGCGGATGGATGGGAAGACCCACTCGATGAATGCATTGATCGCCGAGGGAATCGGCAAGGCGTACAAGGGACGGGAAGTTGTCCGCGGGGTCGACCTGCGGGTCGCGCGCGGGGAGGTTGTGGGCTTGCTGGGGCCGAACGGGGCCGGCAAGACGACTAGCTTCTACATCATCGTAGGGCTGGTGGCGCCGGAGACCGGCCGCGTGCTGGTGGACGAGACCGATATCACCCGGCTGCCCATGTATCTGCGCGCCCGCAACTTCGGCATCAGCTACCTGCCCCAGGAGCCATCGGTTTTCCGCAAGCTGACCGTCGAAGAGAACATCCTGGCGGTGCTTGAGGCGCAGCCCATGGGCAGCCGCGAGCGGCGGACGCGGACCGAGCGGCTGATTCACCAGCTCAATCTGGGCCACGTCCGCACCACGCGGGGCTATGCGCTCTCCGGCGGCGAGCGGCGGCGGGTGGAGATCGCGCGCGCGCTATGCATCCAGCCCAACTTCATCCTGCTCGACGAGCCTTTCAGCGGCATCGATCCCATCGCCGTGTTGGAGTTGCAGAAGATCATCTTCGACCTGAAGGCCGCCGGCATTGGAGTTCTGGTCACCGACCACAACGTGCGCGAGACGCTGAGCGTGACCGACCGGGCGTACATCATTGCCGAGGGGCGCATCTTTTTTTCCGGAACGCCGCATGAGCTGGGGAATAATGTGGACGTGCGGCGGCTATACCTGGGCGAGGGATTCTCGCTGGGCTGAGGGGGTGCGCAGGTTCCGGCTGGGCGTCTTCGAGTGGGGAGCCGCGGAGCCTGGGCGTTGTCAATGTGCCAAACGGGGCAGGCAGGCGGCGGGATTCCCGGCGGAGGCTCTCCTATCGATCGCTGCCCAAACCGGCACGCGCGCCTGGAGGCGAGCCGAATTGACCTTGAGGCATTTCTTGCGCGGTTACACTTACAATGAGTCAAACGGGGAATGAGTTCCTTTTATGGCGCTGATGCAACCCAAATTGAGCTTGAAGGTGGCGCAACGCCAGATCCTGACTCCTGGCCTGATGCAGATGGTGAGCGTGTTGGCGCTCAACAAGGTCGAGCTGAAGGAGATGATCGATGCCGAGATGGTGGAAAATCCCGTCCTGGAAGAGATTGACGAATCGGTTCCCATGCTGGATGAGGTTGCGGGCCGCGAGGAAAAGCTGGCGCGGGGAGCGGAGGAACCGCCCGCCCCACCCAAGGATCCCTTTGAGGAGGTCGATTTCGGATCGTACTTCCAGGACTATCTCGATCCCGGTTACCGCACGCAAGTGGAGTACGACGATAGCGAGAAGCCCTCGTTCGAACAGTTTCTCTCCCAGCCTACGACTCTCTCCGATCACCTGGCGTGGCAGTTGGGAGCTCTGACCCTGGAGCCGCAGCTCCATGAGGCGGTGGAGTTCGTCATCGGCAATCTGGACGGAGATGGCTACCTGGCCGCCAGCGAGGAAGAGCTGGCAGCGGCTTTGATCCAGGCCACTGAGGAAGAAGGCCGGGAGCTGGCCGCGGCCGCCGACCTGGTCCGGCGCGCCATCGACCTGGTGCAGCATCTTGACCCAGCCGGTGTCGGGGCCCGGGATCTGCGCGAGTGCCTGTTGATTCAGATCGCGGCCCAGCAGCACGAGTTCGCCGTGTTGTATGCGAGGCACGCAGCCGATGCGGGCAACGTGGCCGACGATCCGCATCGCGGATTTCGCGCCGAGGCCGAAGCCCGGCTTGAGGAGCGGCGCCGCAGCATGGAGGTGGCCGCGCTGATTGTGGACCATCACCTGCAACTGCTGCAAAAGCGGGACGTGAAAGATCTGGCGCGTGCGGCTCACATTGCTCCCACCGAGGCCGAAGCCGGGATCGAGTTCATTCGCACGCTGGACCCTCGGCCCGGCCGCCAGTACAACCGCGAGCAAACCAGGCTGATCGAGCCCGATGTGGTCTTCGTCAAGCGGGGCGCCGAGTGGGCTGTTTCCATGAACGAGGAAGATCTGCCCAGTCTGCGGCTCAGCTCGCGCTACCGGCGGATGCTGGCCTCGGCAGAGACCGACAAAGAGGTCAAGGACTACGTGAAGGAACGGTTCCGCTCCGCCATGCAGCTGTTGCGCAACATCGCCCAGCGCAAGAGCACGATTCTGCGCACCTGCGAGGTGATTGTGCGCCGCCAGCAGGAGTTCCTCGAGCGTGGGGTCGAGGCCCTGCGGCCGATGATGATCAAGGAGGTGGCCGAGGAGATCGGGGTTCACCCCTCGACCGTGAGCCGGGCGGTGGCCAACAAATATGCTCATACCCCGCAGGGGGTGATCGAGCTGCGCTTCTTCTTCTCCGAGGGGTCGAACGGGCCGGAGGGCGCCGACACGCCGTTGCTGGTGCTCAAGCGCAAGGTGCGCAAGCTGATCGAGGAGGAGGATGCGCACCATCCGCTGACCGACGACCAACTGGCCGCGATGCTCGCGGCCCAGGGCATCCGGCTCACTCGCCGCACGGTGGCCAAGTATCGCGAGGACATGAATATCCCTTCCACCCACCATCGGCGCCGCAGCGACGGGTAGCGCAGAAGAGTCTTCAGTTGTCAGTTGTCGGCGATCGCAAGGCTGCACCGCTCTTGAACTTCAGCCGGAGACAGGAAGAATATGGTTGACTTCCCTCCACCTCAGCACACCATTACGCTGACCACCGAGAACTGACAACCGACCACCGATGCTGTAAAATCCGAAGTTCCCCGGCACGAGAGTCGAGCTGGGAAAACCAGGAGCGGAGGCTGACCATGGAAGTGGAGTACACCGCCAGAAACGTGAATATCTCCAAGGCTCTGCGCACGCAGGCCGAAGAGGGGATGGAACGCATTGCCCGCATTCTGGGCAAGACCGCGCGCGCCAGCATCACATTCGGCGTACAGAGGCATGAGCAGATCGTGGAGCTGACCGTGCAGGCGCGGATGCAGACGATTGCAGCCGCGGGCAAGGCCGCCACCCTGGATGCGGCGCTTCGGGAGGCGATGGAGCATGCCGAGAACCAGGCGCGCCGGTACCGGGACCGGCGGCTTCAGCGCAAGCGCCTGCCCAGCGGAGAGAAGGTGCTCACCGCCCCTCCGGTTGCCCGGCCCAAGGCTCGTCCCACCCAACCGGCTGCCGCCGCTTTGGAGGGCCAGCCGGCCCGCGCAAAGACCGGCGCGTCGATCGCCGTCCACTCCTTTCCCAACCACGCCACCGTTGTCGAGCCGCACATCCTCAAGAGCAGCGAAGCGATCTCCCTCACCCCCATGACCATCGAGGAGGCCGTGAAGGACGCGGAGTTCCGCGACCGCGATCTGCTGATCTTCCGCAATCCAGCCGGAGAGATGTTCGTGCTCCACCGCCGCCGCGACGGGCAGATGGAGCTGGTGGAGATGCCTTAGGCCAGGTTCTGAATTTTCAACCTGAGCGCTGCCCAGCCATCGAAATGAACGCGCCCAGCGCCTGGGGCTGGCTCATGGTGTAGCATGTTGGCCATGACGAAATCAGAACCCGAGCCCCAGGCCAACTCGCCGCGGAAAGAGCCAAGACGCGCCAAGTCCTTGAAGAAGCCGGCAAAGGAACTGGTCATCGTGACCGGAATCTCCGGCGCGGGCAAGGCCTCGGCGCTCAAGGCCTTTGAGGATCTGGGCTTTCACTGCGTAGACAACCTGCCGCTTGAGCTCTTGCCCGATTTTGCCCGGCTGGTGGAGAAGTCCGCCGAAGTGGAACGGGCAGCCATTGTGGTGGACGTGCGCGAGGGAACCACGCTGGACCGCCTCCCGGAGATCCTGAAAGGCGTGAAGACGCGGCTCTCCACGCGCGTGGTGTTTTTGGATGCGCAGGATGCGGTGCTGGTCCGCCGCTACTCCGAGACCAGGCGGCCGCACCCCCTGGGCCGGTCGGAGACGGTTTCGCGCTCCATTGTGGAGGAGCGGCAACTGCTGGACCCCATTCGCAACGTGGCGGATACGCTGATCGACACTTCGAACTTCAACGTCCACGAGCTGCGCGCCAATATTCTGGCCCGGTTCGGTAAGGAGAATGAGAGCGGCAGCCTGCTGGTCTCCTGCCTGAGTTTTGGCTTCAAGAATGGCGTTCCGCTGGACGCGGATATGGTCTTCGATGTGCGGTTCTTGCCCAATCCCCACTTTGTTGAGAAATTTCGCAAGCTGACCGGCCTGGACCCCGAAGTTGCGGCATATGTGCGCGGGTTTCCGCAGAGCGTTGAGTTTCTGAGCCGGGTGAAGGAGCTGATGCTTTACCTGCTGCCGCATTACGTGGAAGAGGGGAAGAGCTACCTGACCGTGGCCTTCGGCTGCACCGGCGGCCAGCACCGCAGCGTGATGATGGTCGAGGAGATTGCGGCCGAACTCAAGCGCGCCGGCTACCAGGTGAAGGCGCTGCACCGGGATATGCCGCGATAGGGCAACAAGTCGGAGGGGTCAGCGAGCCTGCGGCCGGACCCATTACAAAGCCCAGGAGAATGTTTTATATTCCCATTGCCATGAACTCCAGAATTCGTTGCATCCTGCCGTCTATGCTGGCGCTTGCCGGCCTGCTTTCGTGCGCTTCGACGACCCCGGCGCAAACCGCCCCCGCCGCCAAGCCCACCGTCGCCGAGGCCCTCGCCTTCATTGACAGCGCGGAGAAGGAACTGAACGCGATCAGCGTCGATGTGGGGCGCGCCTCCTGGGTCGAGGAAACCTACATCACCGACGACACGGTCACCCTGCTGGCCGAGGCCAGCGACCGCATGATTGCGCGGCAGACGGCGCTGATCGGCGAGGCGCGGCGGTTCGACGGGCTTCAGCTGCCGCCCGATGCGGCGCGCAAGCTGTTGCTGCTCAAGCTGAGCATTGGCTTGCCCGCGCCGCAGGACCCCGCACTGCGTGCCGAGACCACCCAGAAGGCCGCGGAGCTCGACGCCGCTTATGGGCGCGGCAAGTACTGTCCCGACGCCAACCCCGGCCACTGCCTCGGCATCGACGAACTCGATGTCAAGATGGCCCAGAGCCGCGATCCAAAGGAGTTGGCGGCCCTGTGGGTGGGCTGGCACGCGGTGGGCGCGCCCATGCGCCCCAACTACGCGCGGCTGGCCGAGTTGAGCAACCAGGGCGCGCGCGAGCTGGGTTTTGCCGACACCGGCGCCCTGTGGCGCTCGCAGTACGACATGACCCCCGACGAGTTCCAGGCCGAGATCGAGCGGCTGTGGACGCAGGTCGAGCCGCTCTACCGCGAGCTGCACACCTACGTCCGCCGCAAGCTGATTGAGAAATATGGCGACCAGGCGCGCCGCCCCGACGGCATGATTCCCGCGCATCTGCTCGGGAACATGTGGGCGCAGGAGTGGGGCAACATCTACGACGTGGTCGCGCCGCCCTCCGGTCCGCTGCCCTACGACCTGGGCGCGATCCTCAAAGCCCGCAACACAACCCCCGAACAACTCGTCCGCTACGGCGAAGGCTTTTATAAGTCGCTGGGCTTCGATCCCCTCCCCGACACCTTCTGGAAGCGATCGATGCTTTCGCATCCGCGCGACCGCGAAGTGGTCTGCCATCCCAGCGCATGGGATCTGGACAACCAGCGCGACGTACGCATCAAGGCCTGCTTCCAGCCCACCGCCGACGACTTCGTCACCGTGCATCACGAACTGGGCCACAACTACTACCAGATGGCCTATCGCAACCAGCCCTACTTCTTCCAGGGCGGCGCAAACGACGGCTTCCACGAGGCCATCGGCGACTCCATTGCGCTCAACGTCACTCCTGTTTACCTTAAGAAACTAGGCCTGATTAATGAAGTTCCGCCCGAAAGCGCCGATATTCCGCTGCTGTTGCACACGGCTCTCGACAAGATCGCCTTCCTGCCCTTCGGCCTGCTCATCGACAAGTGGCGCTGGCAAGTTTACTCGGGCCAAGTGACGCCGGAGCACTACAACAGCGCCTGGTGGGCATTGCGCGAGAAGTATCAGGGGGTCGCCCCGCCAGTCGCGCGCTCCGAGGCCGACTTCGACCCCGGCGCAAAGTACCACATTCCCGGCAACGTGCCCTACATGCGCTACTTCCTGGCCCGCGTCTATCAGTTCCAGTTCTATCGCGCCATGTGCCAGGCCGCCGGCTACAAGGGCCCGCTGAACCGCTGCTCAGTCTACGGATCGAAGGAGGCCGGCGCGCGGCTGAACGCGATGCTGTCGATGGGCCAGTCCAAGCCCTGGCCCGAGGCGCTCAAAGTGATGACCGGCAGCGATAAGGCCGACGCCTCGGCCATCGTCGAATACTTCCAGCCCCTGATGGACTGGCTCAAGGTGCAGAACAAGGGCGAAGAAGAAGGCTGGACGCCGCCGGCGGACCCGCTGAAGTAGCGCTGTAATCAGGCCGTCATCCCATGTTCCAGAGTTGGGATCCTGAGGACGCCTATACGATCCGCCGCACGCCGGGCAGACGGACCAGCGGATCTGCGGCCAGCCAGGTTGCTGCGCAGGCCAACCCGCCGGCCACGCCGAATTTAACCAGTGCGGGCGCGGCCCACCCGCGCAGCAGCAGGCTGATGCCCACCAGCACCACCGGATGGATGATGTACACCGCATAAGCGCGCCGGTTGAGCCACGCCCAGAACTGCGACGGCTGGTTCATGCGCTCGCGAAAGACCAGCAGCCACGCGGCGATCAGGCCCCAGGCGACAAAGGGCTCCCAGAAGGCATAGAGCATCGATGCCCATGAGAGGCCGCCGGAGGTGTCGATGCTTCCGCCGCCGTTCATTGCGCGCAGAGCCAGAATGCCCACCGGCAGGCTGGGCCATGCGACGGCCAGCGTCCAAAGCCATGGCCGCGCATCCTTCCATCCAAGCTGCCGCAGCCAGTCGCAGCGCCAGGCGGCGATGCCCACGGCGAAGAGAAAAATGTAACCGGTAAAGTAGCCAAGCTGCAGGCCGAAGATGTTCTGACCCACGGGAACGAACTGGCGGATGGCCAGCGCGGCTGTGGCGACCCCAATGGCGCTCACCAGCCACCAACGATAAGCCGGGACCGGCCGGGGCGTGCGTTGAGCTTGGGCCAACGCGGCGCCGACAAGTGCTCTCCAGCCGCAATAAGCGAGGCTGAAGATCAGCAAGGCCTGCGCAAACCACAACGGTCCGTTGATGAACTCCTTGTGGCGCCAGAGGTAACTGATGGCCGACCAGAAGCCGTAGCCTTGCGCTAGATTCACAATCCCCACAGTCGCCGGCCCCAGGATCAGCCCGAATGCCAGCAGCGGCACCCCGAGGCGGAGGAAGCGGTCGGCGATGAAACGCGCGTAGCCCTTGCGCTCCAGCGAGGCGGGCGTGAAATAGCCGGCCAGCAGAAAGAAGACCCCCATGAAGTAGGCCTGGTTTGTGGAGACGAAGAGAGTGAGCAGCACGCTGGAGGGCGCGGCGGAGGGTTTGAGCTCAGTCCAGAACCAGCCACCGGGGGCGCCATAGGTAATGGCGGCGTGGTGCAGGATGACCATGACGGTCATCACCGTACGCAGACGGTCGATGTACAGGTCGCGTTGGGCCATGAGCCATGATACGTTGGCCGCGACTCCCGGTTCGCGGCCCAAAGAAGCTCAACGAAGTTCAATACTTGACGATGGCGGTGAACGAATCGGGCTTGAGGCTGGCGCCGCCCACCAGCGCGCCGTCGATCTCTTCCTCGCCGATCAGCGAAGTGGCGTTGTCCGGCTTGACGCTGCCGCCGTAAAGGATGCGCATGGCCGCCGCAACCCGAGCGCCCAGCAGCTTGGCCACTTCGGCACGGATGATCTTGTGCGCGTCGACGGCGATCTCGGGCGTGGCCGTCCTGCCGGTGCCGATGGCCCACACCGGCTCATAGGCAATCACGATGGGCGCGGCGGCCTCGGCGGTGATGCCCGCGAAGGCGCCGGTTACCTGGGTCTTGAGCACCTCGGCGGTCTTGCCGGCCTCGCGCTCCGCGAGCACCTCGCCGATGCAGACCACGGGGACAACGCCGTGCTTGAGCGCGGTGCGCAGCTTCTTGTTGACGATCTCGTCGGTCTCGGCAAAGTACTGGCGGCGCTCGGAGTGGCCGATCAGGGTGTGCGTTCCGCCCACGGCGAGAAGCTGGCCCACCGAGGTCTCGCCGGTGTAGGCGCCCTCTTCGGCGAAATGAATGTTCTGCGCGCCGACGGCCACATTCGAGGCATTGCATGCAGCGATGACCGTTGGCAGCAATACCGGGGAGGGAAACAGGGCAATCTCGTCGCGGTCGTGGCCGGCTACGAGGGGCAAAAAAGCATCGACGAAGGCCTTGGCTTCGGCGGGAGTCTTGTACATCTTCCAATTGGCGGCAATCAGGGCTTTACGGGGCATCTTGTTGGAACTCCTCAGGCTGATTTTAGTGGACGGAACTGAGGCGCCGGGGTGACGGCGGGCACAAGGGAGTGCCGCGAGGAGCAGCGCCGCGCCAGAGTCCTCAGAGTTGCGCGACTGCGCCAATCGATCCGCGGGGCGTACGCGGGGCGGTTCCAGGGGAGGAATAAATCCAAGAGAGGAATAAAATAGCTGTCGCAGAAATGGCGAGCGGGACTATACTGTTGCGGAGCCGGAAAAATGGGGATGGAAGTGCTCGACGATGCCGTCCAGCGGCTGATAAGGACGATTGCGGAAAGGGGAAGAATATGACAACTGGCTGTTTCACTTCTCGGAGGAATTTCCTGAGAACTTCAATGGTTGGCGGCGTCGCCGCGACGGCTGCCTGGCGCCTCCCCTCGGCATGGGCCGCCGATGCCGTGCCCACCGCCGCGGGCAGCTTCACCAGCCGGGTCTCGCTGGCCGCCGGCGACGATCGCGCCAACATAGCGTTCAAGTCGCTGGAACCGTTTAAGAAGGAGATCGCGGCCGCCATCGGCAACAAGCGGGTGGTCATCAAGCCCAACAACGTCATCACCACCGTTCCGCTGAGCGGCAGCCACGCCGACAATCTGGAAGGCATCCTGGAGTTTCTGAAGTCCATCAACAAGAAGAACGTTGTCATCGCCGAGTCGCCGGCGAACGGTCCGGCTATGGAAGGCTTCACCAACTTCGGCTACACCAAGTTCGTCGACAAGTACGGCGTCAAGCTGGTTGACCTGGACAAGGACGATTTCGAGGTTGTGCAGTGCGTCGACCAGAAGGATTTTCAGCCGCATCCCTGCCGCATGGCGAAGACCATGATGGGCCCGGACAACTTCATCATCTCCGCGGCCGTGCTCAAGACGCACGACCTGGTTGGCATAACGCTCTCGCTGAAAAACGTCGTGGTCGGCGCGGCGCTCAAAGAGGCGGCCAATAAGCCCATGAGCGGCAAGCGCCTCACCCATGGCGGAGGCACTTACGGCATCAATTACAACCTCTTTGCCCTCTCCGCCAAGCTGCACCCCGACCTGGCGGTGATCGATGGGTATCAGGGCATGGAAGGCACCGGACCAGTGCATGGCACTGCGGTCGACCAGAAGGTCTGCATAGCCAGCATGGATTGGCTGGCCGCCGACCGCGTGGGGGCGGAACTGATGGGCGTCGACTTCGGCAAGATCGGCTACCTGACTTACTGCGCCCAGGCGGGCGACCGGGGCCAGGGAGATTTGAGCAAGATCGAAATTCTCGGCCCGTCCATCAAGGACCACGCGAAGGCCTATCAGATGCCCCGGAATTGGGACCAGATCACAAGCTGGCAGAAACCGGTTCCGACCGCCTGACGGTCATTTGATTTTGGCGGACAAGGTCTCTTGCTGAAACCGATTGCCTGCGCAGTAACTTCCACGGCTTCCGCGGGCCGCATCGTAGTGCGGCCCGGCGCTCGCCGCATCGGCTACGGGAGCGCCGTGGCTTCATTCCGTGGCGGCTCGACTGGGCGCTTGAAAGCGCCGCGGCAATAGATCAGAACCGCTAGAATCGCAATGGAAAGCAAGACTCCGAAACCAAGCGACGAACTGTATAGGATGGTCTGAGACTGCGCGGGCAACGGCGATTGCATGGGATCGATCAGCCGGTTCACCTCCGCGCTGTATTGCAGCATCAGCGAAGGGCGCGCGAGATAAACAACGGAGTTAGCCAGACCCAAGGCCATCGCTCCCAGCGCCAGCCGCCGTCCCCACTCCTCCAGCCGCCACAGGCCGATGCCCACTGCCGCCTCCACGCCGGCAAAAACCAGATAGAGCGCCACCTTCCCCCAGCCATAAAGAATCCATCCAAGAATTGCCGCGGGAAACGGAATGAACGCCGCCAGCAGGCAGCAGCCCGCGCCAATCATGCTGAGCACGGCAAGCACGGAGATCAGGAGCGGGCGGCGGCTCTCCGCGGCCTCGCCCGGCGCGCCCGCAAACACCTCTCGCACCCTCTTCAGATTGAAGTACACCAGCCAGGAAATGCCCACGGCGCAGACAATCCCGTATAGGAAAGCGACGATTGCAAAAATGAATTTGGTCATCGTCTGCACCATGGGAGCCTGGTATGCATCCACGCTGGCCGGCATTGGCGGAGGAACCGCGAGCATCATCAGTGTGGACAACAACGAAACCAGGCCGATCAGCGCCAATCCGCCGCCAATGATCAGTACGGAGTAGCGCGCCCAGCGGCGCAACCGGAAAAGCCCAACCGAAGTCAATATTCCCCATGCGGCCAGAGCAACAAAGAATGCGCAAAGCACGTACATAACAGCAGGCATCCAGTTAGGCATTGGCGGGGGCGCTGGCGCGCCGGGCAGCCCGCTGGATGGAATCTTCCCCGACAAGGCTCCGCTGAGCGCCATCAGAAAAGCCATCAGCAACTGGAGCAGCGAACCAAGCAGGAGCAGAATGGCGGAAAAGGTTACTCCAAACGGACGCTTCACGGTTTCTCCTTCGCGGCGGAACAATGCAAATTGTTGTGTGCATGTTAGTTTCAGCCGGATTCTATATCGCATTTCCGGCTACGCAGCAATATAGCACCAGTTGCGTCCACTTTGGCGAGCGATGCCAAGCCCGGCCATGGCCCCGCATCATGGCCCCAACTCAGTGAGAGCCCTCTTGGCGGCATAATGATCGGGACTAGCTTTCAGTGCGAGTGAAAACTCCTGCCGGGCCTTTTCCCGATCGTTCAGGCCGAGTTGGCCCAGACCGGCAAGATAGTGAGCGTCGGCAGCCTGGGCGCGCTCACTCGCAGTGGCGTAAGGCTGACTCGGAGTCTCCGGACTTGGCGCCTTGGCGCCCGCATCGACTAACTGCTCAAAGTTCGTCCGCGCGCGATCCTTTTCGCCAAGTTTCACGAGAGCCATCGCCTGGTAGTAAAGCGCGGCTTGCTCAACGCGCACTCCGGCGGCCAGGCCGCCGATGCTGGCGCGGCCGCCGGAAGGGCCATGCGTTCCTGATCCGTTCTCCCCAGTGCCCGCGGCTTTGCTGGCGGGTGCGCTCGATGCGTCTGTCCATAAGCGCCGGGCTTTCTCCGCATCGCCCATCGCCTCATACGCATTGCCCATCCAATAGGAAATCTCGCCTTTGCGGCCGCTAACATCGCCGCTGGCTCCCTGCAAGTTGACGGGGATCTCGAGAGCTGCCTGGTAGTCGGCCAGCGCCTGCGCATATTGCTTCCCGTTCATGTGCCGGCGGCCGCTGGCCAGGTTAGCGTTGATCCATGAGTCGCCCAGTGAAAAGCTGCCGCCTCCCTCCCAGGCGCGGAAGAACCGCGACCGCAACAGTTGAATGGCGGCTTCGGGCTTGCCGGCAAAGATCTCCAAATTGATTTCGCGCGCGATTGCATCGTCGCGGTCGATAACTCCCTGGTGCGCTTCCATCAGGGCCAGCCGCTTGGCTGGCGGCACGCCGTCCTCTTCATATAGTTTGTCCAGGTCGTTGATGGCCTCCGCGTTGCCGCCAAACTGGACGGCCTTTTCCAGCGCGGCCAGCGCTTTGTCGCGCTGGTTACCCTGGCGCAAGTAGACCATGGCCAGATTGCGGTAGAGGACGGGAAAATCAGCGCCCAGGGAGGCGGACTTTTCCCACAGAGCTAATGCCTGTTGCGGCTGCCAATCGTATAAGAGGTTCCCCAGATAGTAGGGCGCGCGCGCATCGGCCGGGTTAACTCGCATCGCATCTTCCAGCACGGCAATCATCTCCATCTGAAACGGAAAGACATAGTCCGTGGGCGCCTGTACAGCGAGCCCGTAGAGCGCGGCCTGCCTATTGAACTGATGCATCTGTCCGGCAAAGTAGCCCAGGTAGTAGAATACCTGCGGAGAAATCGTCGTTACATCCGCAGCCGAGTCATTCACTTTCATCAGCAGCGTATAGCCATCTTGCCAGAGACCCGCATCCATGTAATCCGCGGCCACCTCAAGCGCCGTTGCCGGATGCGCGTTGATTGTTTCGGAAATTGTCGCGGCACTTTCGGGCGATTTCGCCACCATCCATAGCTCCACCATCCCCTGCACATCGAGCGGATCGATTCTCTGGATAGCGGAGACGGCGGCCAGCGCGTCGCCGGTGCGTCCGGCGTGGCGCAGCAGCGCGGCCTGCAGCGCCAGTGCGCGGACGTTCAGCGCATTGGCTTCGAGAGCATGGCTATCCGCGGTCAAGGCCGCATCGAAATCGCCCTTGGTTGACTCAATCTCCGCCAGTTCAAAGTAGCCTGGAGACCGCCACGCCGCGCTCCATGTGGATTTGTAGAACTGGGCCTGCGCATCGTCCAGCTTGCCTTGCGCTTTCAGCGCCAGCCCGAGATAGTAGAACGCTTCGCCGTCCTTGGGAGATGTGTAACTTGATGTCGAGCGCTCAAGCGCTTTGCGCAGCAATGTTTCCGCATCGGCATAACGGCCGGCCTTGATCGCGCCGATGCCCAGAACGGTATTCACCCTTGTGTCGCCAGGGTCGCGCCGCAGAGCTTCCCGCCAATACGCGTTGGGATCGCCGCCGGGCGAATGAAACTGCTCCATGCGCAGGCCGGTCAGGTATAACTCCTCGTTGGTCTTGATCTCCGCGGGCGCGGGCGGATTCACCACCGGCGACGGCATGGTCTCTTTCTCGAGTTTTACCGGGGAATAGGCGATCAGTTCCTTGCCATCGGCCTCTATCACGGCGCGAAGATCATGCTCATCCGCGCCGCTAGGCAATGCGACTTCCTTGACAAATGGGTGACCGGGGCCGATCGCGATCTCTTCCTCGAACAAGACCCGGTCCTTCAGTTTGAGCGTCGCCGTGGCCAACGGCCGCTCTGAAGTCGAAGAGAATCCCACTGTCGCTTTGCCGTCTTTAACTTCTAGATTGACTGCCGCATCGATGTTGGCGTTCTTGACGCCGTCGATACCTCGGAATGGATACCAGTATTGTGTCCAGGTGCGGGTTTCTTCCGGCTGCAGCCACGTGTAGTCGGGCTGATTGTCAGAGTAAGCGCCCACCATAAGTTCGATGTAAGGGCCGTCGGAATCCGTAAGCTGATCTTCCGCCGCCAGGCCCCTGGGACCGTTGCCCCAGGTCCAGAACTTCTTGCCGGGGACGACATTATGATCGGCAATGCTGAGGATGCCAGCATTCCTGCCGTGATCGTAGCCCGCAAAGAAATCTTCCTGGTAATTCCAGGCAAACATGGAACTGGCATTGTAATGGTTCTTGTACCAGCTTACGTCCACGCCCGCGGTGTAGTCCGCGCCGTTGTATTTTGTCGTCGCAATCGGCCATGTCGTGAAATCGCGCTTGCCGTGATAGGTTACGAACTGCGTGCTGGGAGGAAAGATAATCTGGTAGCTGTCGTTGACGTGAACCGCGACGTTGGAGAAGCTCAGCATCGAGGTTGGGAGCGGCGTCCGGTTCATCATGCGGAACGATGCCTGGAGATAGGACTTTCCCGGATGGAGTGTGACTCCCACGGCCCAGCACATGCGGTCCCGCAGCTCCAATTCACCCACCCAGACGGTCTTTGATCCATCGACTTCGTCCTCGATCTTGTATTGCACTGGTAAAAAGCTGGTGGCACGGTGGTGGTGCGGAATGTCCCATTCGATTCCACCGGAGATCCATGCGCCGAGAAGGCTGATCAGCGCCGGCTTGATAACATGCTGATGGTAAATGAAATCGTAGCCATTGGTCTTATCCACGGCCTCGAATACCTTGCCGCCCAATTCCGGAAGAATGCCAATCCTCACATACTCGTTTTCGAGATAGACCATCTTGTAGGTCTTGTCTTTCTTCTCAGTAGTCAGGTTGTCGTAAGCGGGGTACGGGTAAATGCGATGCTGTGCGCCCTGGGAGTTGCCGCCGAAGTAAAACTGCGGGTTGGGGTCCGGCGGGCCGATGAGATAGGTCGGGATGGTAACTTGCTCTTCCCATACCTTGACCGGCGCTCCAGCGGCAAATAGCGGCGAAGCCGCCACCAAACCAAGCAGAAGAGCAGCCAATGACCTGATAATTCCCTTTTGCATGTCCATTCTCCGAAAACTCAATTATTGGTACAGCGGCCACGGCGAGGACGGCGCGCCCGCGTCCGACGCCAGGGGATGCCGCGAAAACGGCAGCGCCTTGCCGGAATGCACGTCGATCAGCCTCTTGTGCGTTGCTTTCGCCGCGTCAATAAGCTCCGCATAGGGCCGGTCGGTAACATCGACAAAGCCGATGTTATAGTTTTCGCCGTCCATGCGGCCGAGCACGGGCTCGTCGCGCCATGCGAACCAGTAAGAGCCGAGGTACCACTCCAGCGATGCCGCCTGCTCCACGTAATAGCGATAAGCGATGCCGCGCTCAATCTGATCCTTGGCCTGCACCAGGCCGGCGGCCAGACCGTCGGCGGGCACGCCGATATGAAACTCCCCAATAAGGACTGGGAGACCGGTCAAACGCCCAGCGCGGATCACTTGTTTGGTCGGCTCGTATTCATAGACATTGATGCTGCAAACGTCGAAGATGCGGGCCGCGATCATTGCCTCGTCGGACATCTTTCCTCCGAAACGGATTCCCAGGATCAAGTGATTCGGATCGTATTTGCGCACGGCTCCGCAGACGATCTCCAGATGCTTCCGGAAGCCGGCCAGAACAAACTCCCGCCGCCGCGCAGGTGTGTCGCCCTGCGCCAGAAAATCCTTCAGCCTCGCTTTGGTCGCTGTATCCGATCCGCCCAGAATCAGATCGCAGACCTCGCTCTCGCGCCCGTCCCACGGCGGCTCATTGCCGATAAAATAACCAAGCACCAGCGGATCGTTCTTGCGCGGTGTACATTGCGTATTGGCGGCGGCGTCAATATCCGCGGCGAACTGCGGCGAATACACGTCGGGCATGCCGAGATAGTTCGTTCCCTTCGGCCAGCGGAGCATAAATGTCGCCGGACGATCCTTCCCGCCGGTGGTCATGCCCCACGAATCGAGCCGTTTATTGGTCCGGTTCACATCTGTGTCGTTGCCGCCGAAGCCCGCGCCTCCGCCCGGCGTGCCGTTGATTCCCGTGGACAGAAACAGGTGTCCTTCGGGATCGACAAACCACCAGCGGCCGTCGATCTTCTCAACGCGGAAGAACCCGGTCGCTATAGCCTGCGTGTTCTTATAACCGCCGTAAGGGCCCCAGCCGAAATCGGCAACGCTGCCGAAGCTCTTCTCCTCCTCGGCCAGCTCCCGCGCCAACTGCTCCTTGCTATGGAGCTTCCGCGGCCAATCCGCCAGCGCCCATTGGCCGAAGCTGTCCAGCATCGGGCCCGGCTCCAGAAACTCCGATCCCTCGTCGACTTTGGACAGATGCACGTTGCGCAGTTCGATCGAAGGCTTGTTGAGCGGATACTCCATGGCGATGCCGATGGCTTCCACCGATTGAAGATCCCCATAAGGCCCCCACACGGAATACCAACTGGAATGCGTGCGCCGGTTTGTGGCCGAGGCGAGGTCGAAGCCGTTCTTGTCCCGCCCGACAAAATACTGCAACGGGACCGAGGCCCGCAGCCACGCGTTCTGCCCGAAGCCGATGATCGACATATTGCGCGGGCCGTGCGTGGTATGAGCCCACAGCAACAACCGCTGAGGCGAACTCATCCGCATCTCCATCACCAGGTGCGAATATGCCGACAGGTCGGCGGGAGAACTCTGCCCGAGTTCCTGCATGGAAATCCGCAGCTCCGAGTACACGCCGTCGAAGACGAATCTTGTTACCCCGTCCATAGCGGCTACGGTTGTGGCGGCTTGCGGCGAAACAGCAAATGCGCGGGCACTGGCGGCAGCCGGCACCGCTCCCGCGATCAGTTTGATTGCCGTGCGGCGGCTCATGCTCATGGTTTCGTCCTCGACTGAGAGTTTGTGGATGATGGAGCGGAGGGTGGCCAATTCTCCCCTGGCGGCCGCCGGGAACTCTGCGCCCCCGGCATCTTCCGCGCGTAAGAAAATCACGTTTTCCGGCTCGCTCGAATTGTACCGCTGTTGGCAGATGCGGTGTTACCAGCGAGAACGCCTAGCGGGCCTTACGGAGTTGGTTCATGAGTGGAAACCCAAAGCTCGTCTTGCCCGGGGATGCGGGCCTAGCGTCATTTGCGCCGCCCATGCATCCAAGTGAAAGTGGGCTTTTGCCCCCGAGGGAGTGAGCGTGCGGCCCTCGAAATCGAACGAAGGATTCCAATCGCGGTTGGGGGCGCTTGAGCGCCTGGAGGAGAGTCGCGGATGACGACGATAGAAGCGAGCGTTCGGCCGGAGGATCTGTCTCAGGTTCCGGCCGGCAGCGAGAGGATTCCCGAAGCGGGGATTCTGGTGATCTTTGGGGCTTCGGGCGACCTGACCAAGCGCAAGCTGCTGCCGGCGCTCTTCCATCTGCGGCAGGTGGACCTGCTGCCCAAACAATTTGCCATTGTGGGCGTGGCGCGGCGGCCGCTGGGCGATGAGTTTGCGGCGGACATGCGCGAAGGCATCGTCCAGTTCGGCGGCGCGGAGGCGGGCGACCCCCGGCTGGGTGAGTTTGTGGGGCGCATCAGTTACTTCCCGCTTAACTTCGACGACCCGGCGAGTTATGCGGGCCTGGATGCGGAGTTGGATCGCATCGCCAGGGAGCGGGGCATAGGCGGCAAGCGGCTGTTCTACCTGGCCACGGCGCCGGAGTTCTTTGCCGGGATCATCGAAAACCTGGGCGCGCAGGGCATGGCGCAGCGGGAGCAGGGCCAGGTGTCGGTGGTGATTGAAAAGCCCTTCGGCCACGACCTGGAATCGGCACGCGAATTGAACCGCCAGGTGAACGCCGTCTTCCATGAGAGCCAGGTCTTCCGCATCGACCACTACCTGGGCAAGGAGACGGTGCAGAACATCCTGGTCTTCCGCTTTGCCAACGGCATCTTCGAGCCGGTGTGGAACCGGAATTACATCGACCACGTGCAGATTACGGCGGCCGAGACGCTGGGCATCGAGGGCCGCGGGCCGTTCTACGAGAAGGCGGGCGCGCTGCGCGACGTGGTGCAAAACCACGTGATGGAGCTGCTGAGCTTTGTGGCCATGGAGCCGCCCTCCAGCTTCGACGCCGATGCCGTGCGGCGCGAAAAGGTGAAGGTGTGGCGTGCGATTCCGCCCATCCCCATCCTGAACGCGGTGCGCGGCCAGTATGGGCCGGGGATCGTCGAGGGCCAGCACGTGATCGGTTACCGCGACGAGGAGCGCGTCAATTCCGAGTCGGGCACGGAGACCTATGCGGCGGTAAAGGTCCAGATCGAGAACTGGCGCTGGGCCGGGGTTCCGTTCTATCTGCGCGCCGGCAAGCGGCTCAGGAAGCGGGCCACGGAGATCAGCATCCAGTTCAAGCAGCCGCCGCTTTTGATCTTCAACAGGATGAAGGGCAGCGGCGCCTGCCAGGAGATTCAGCCCAACCTGCTCACCATCCGCATCCAGCCGGATGAGGGGATTGCGCTGCGCTTCGGCGCCAAGGTGCCCACCACGCCGAATATGGACGTTTGCCCGGTGAATATGGACTTCGACTATGCGGCGGCCTTCGGCAAATCCAGCGCCAACGGCTACGAGCGGCTGCTGCTGGACGCCATGCTCGGCGACCAGACCCTCTTCTCGCACCGCGACGGCGTGGAGATCACCTGGGCGCTGTACACGCCCATTCTGGAGGCCTGGGCGGCCAAGGAGCCGGAGGTCTTTCCCAACTACTTTGCCGGAACCTGGGGGCCGGAATGCTCCGATCGGCTGCTGGAGCGCGGCGGGCACGTGTGGAGGAACAATCTGGGAAGAAAGGCGTGAAAGGCAGGGGCTAGGGAACAGGGGTTAGGGGTTAGGACCACCCCTTGCGCGAAGGGGTTGGCGGGTTTATGGCGTTTCCAGTCGGCGGCCCGGTTTCTCGAACAGGCAGAGGCGAAAGTGCTGTTGCTCAATATGGCTCCAAACGGGGCCTCTTTTCGCGCAAACTGGCAAAAGAGGCCTGTTTCTTGGACAAGAAATCGGCGGTTTTCCGGGGTTTCTGTTTACCGATGAGTACACAGGGTCGGTCGATCAAGCTGTTTCGTTTGTTGCACTTGCCTTGATAGGCGGCCCTCGAAAGGCGGGGTTTTAGGGTGGGGGGGAGGGGGGTGCCGCTGTTTTCTTCCCCGTTTGTTCGCCTTTCCTTTGCCCCTGCGCCCTCTTCCTTTGCCCTACTCAAGACCATTGTGAGCCCAGGGAGGGTTATTCCATGCAAACACCTTAGTAGCAGGGAATAGGGAATAGGGAATAGGGAACAGGGAATAGGGAACAGGGAACAGCCTGCGCATGGCGGTTCGTGGTATCCCACCCCGGTCCCCAAAGGCGAGGGACCTGGGGCACCCGGCTACTTAACAGGCCTTTCCAAGTATTCCTTCAGGTGCTTGGCAATTGCTTCTGCCATCGACTGAGTGTTTTTCTGTCCGTTGCCTTTGTTGACGGAGTACGCCCAGACCACCTTCGTAGAACCGCTTTCCACAAGCTGTACTGATACGTTTGCCCGATCTTCTATGCCCGCACAGTAAGCGAATAGACAACGGGCAATCTTGCCGCCGTTTGACTCCTTGTGAACCTCAATGGGGGCCGCAGTGAGCCAGTATTGTGCTTTGGACTTGTCCAGCACGACATCAGCGGGCACGTCCTTCTTTTGCATGGCAGCAGCCAGGTACGTTTCAAATCCTTGTTGCGGTTCAATGTAAACGGTTGTTTTTGTGACCGGCTCGGCTGCGAACACGGACGCCGCGAGCATGAATGCGATTGCTGCGGTCAACGAAGTGCGCTTCATATCGCCTCTTTTATCCGGGATTACCATTTTGGCTTCCCGGTCGCAGCAAGTATACGCTCTTGTACCGGCCTTAAACTGCCTGCGACGCGATGGGGGTATTTACCGGGCGCTGACTTCGCCCTTGGAGATGGCCGGTAACAGCCCGGAGTAGGACGTGTGTCCGTATTGGATCTTCCTTGTCGCCGACGGCAGCGGAGTTTGCGGTAACATTTGGACAGCCGGATAGTTGCTGGCCGATCACCAGCGGCGATGAGGCGGGACGCCTTCCCTGCCCGCTTTCCTGCAACCTCAAATGGGAGGGTCACGGAAGGGTGACATGGTTTCCAGCAAGGACTTCCAAGATGCGAAGAAATTCTGCGCAAGCTTTCGCAAATATAGTAAAGCAATGCTTGACCATCTCTGTGCGCAAGCAGCAGAAACCGGTCGCTACCTAACGCCGGACAATGCGATTCAACAACTTTACCTATTGACCAAGGTGGCGATACTAAGGGACCTACCGCCGCTGTCGCTGGCCATGTTTCAGCGGAGCATCATGCGAGACCAAGACGTGATCGATTTGGAGGCTGTGCTAGGTACCAAGCTTTACCGAGACACATACCATGATGCCGTCGATGCATACTTCAGACATAGGCCGGGACTTGAGATCAAAAAAGGGAAACCTGGACGAAAGCCGAACTTGGAACTGCTCGAACGCGTCTTGAAACTCCATCCAAGCAAGTCATACCGCGAGATCGCGAAAGAAGAACTGCAAGCAGAACCGGAAGGTGAGGCGAAGGATCTGCTGATCGAGAAAGAACGCGAACGCATCCGTGCTGCGGCGAGAAGGGCACGCAGACGCCAGAGTAAAAGGTAGTTGCCTGCCTGGGTACGCAATTCAATCAGGTAATTTGTCCCCCCGTACACATTCCAATTTGGATTTTCGTCCACTTCTCAGACTCCTCAATTGGCCGCAAGGTTGATTCAGCAGCGCTTTTACGCGATACCGGCGCTCAAAGAGGAGCAAGAGCCATGATGGAGCCACTGCAAACACTAACTCCCATTCAGGCGGCAGAATACCTGGGAATCTCCGAAGCTATTCTCCGGCTTTTGCGCTCCGAGGGCAAGGGCCCGCGCCACTTCATAGCCGGGGAAAAGCTGGTGCGTTGCCACCGCGCCGATCTCGACTTGTGGATTGATGTCCGTTTGAGCGGCGGGTGGCGCAGGTCTGGCCACAAAATCTGGGTCCAGGTCTCGTCTTCGAGACCGGGGAAGCCCCGCTATTGCAAAAGGGAGAACCCCCGGCTTTGCCGGTGTGGCAGTAACAGTTTGACATTTTCGGGAGTTGCTCCCGGCTTTTTTGCTATTCCATTCTTTTCGCGAACAGTTTACAAGGGCGCGGAGCATAAGCGCCGTCCCTAACGGGACTCCGGATGAATTTTTGGATTCGCCCACCCCACGCTGAAGCGCGGGGCTGATCACCATTGCGCCTACGGCGCGGGGCGGGTGGCTGGTGTCGGCGTGGAGCACTCTGGCACAGGCCCCTTTGAGGGGCCGCTAACCATAATGCCTCCGGCTTTGCCGGAGGATATTTACTCGCGGATGATTTTGACGAAGATGCCATCGGGAAGTTCGCCATCCAGCAAGTGAACGACGCCGCCTTTCACGTAGCCTTCGAGGATTTGGCGGGTGGGTTTGGCGGGCGGCGGTGGTGCGGGCCGATGTGCCGCAGGCCGGGCGGCTGGCTTTTCCGGCCGCCGACTTGCTGACTCGTCCGCCGCGGCGGACTGACCTGCTGTCCCGTCCGCCGCGGCGGGCTGACTCGCCGGTTTCCCCATCCCCCGATCCATGGCCTCGTTCGCGAGGCGGTCGGCCTCCCGGTTGCCGCCGCGCAGGGTGTGGCGCATCTCGAAGCGGTCGAGTTTGGCGGCGCGGCGTTTGGCTTCTTCCCAGAGCGGAAACAGGCCGGGATTCTTCACCTTGTACTGGCCCTTCATCTGCTTGACCATCAACTCGGAGTCGGAGACGACGCGCAGGCGCTTCGCGCCGTTGTCGTTTGCCCACTTCAATACCGCAATAAGCCCGGCGTACTCGGCGTAGTTGTTGGTTTGGCGGCCGAGGAACTCGCTCAGGCGGGCGACGACGCGGCCCTGGGCGTCCTCGATGACCGCGCCGTAGCCGGAGGGGCCAGGGTTGCCGCGCGAGCCGCCGTCGCAGTGGGCGGTGAGCCAGCCAGCGGCGGCTTGCGGGGCGCGAGATTCGGGAGATTCAAAGAGATTTTCGGTCATCGCTCTCCAGGTTTTGACCGGGTGGTGATTTTGTCCCTCCCACCCTAGCGGCAAAAACAGAAACGCAGCGAGGGTGGGACCCACTTTGGACGCCGCGAGGGTGGGGCACCCACATTGGTAAAAGAACAAACGGTCATCGATTCCTAGTGTAGCGGGGAGCAGCGGTAGGCTGCGCGGGCATCAGTCCAGGATAGGCGAACGCCGGCGGTTCCGGAGCCCCAAGAATCGTGGAGCGGGGCGCCCTTGAAGCCGCCGAACCGTCTATTTATGATCTCCCCATGCAGGCGAAGAAGCCGCAGGAATTCACCACCGGAAGATGCGATGGATGCGGGTTGCCCGCGGATGGGCCGAGGCCTGCCTGCGAGGAGATGCGCGACGAGTTGCTGGCCCGGGAGTTCGAGCAGCCTGCCTACTGGCGCTACCACCGGATGGCGGTAGACGCATACTGTTTGCAGCACCCGCGGCGTTACTGCGAGTCGGCAAAGTCGCTGGCGGCGCATCTCTGCGGCCTGTGCATCGCCTTTGAAATGAACAATGACGGGGCGATTCTGCGCGGAATACAACAGTGGCTCAGCGGCAATCCGGCGCTCTCCAAGCCGACCCTGCCGGGCTCCAGGGGCGACAAGACTATAGCCGATGTTTATGGCCTGGAGGAACCTTCCGCTTACGGGCGAGCGGTCGAGGGCTGGGCACGGTCGGTTTGGGCGGCTTATAGCGACCTGCACGGCGTGGCGCAGGATTGGGTCTCGCAGTCGCGAAGAACGCGCTCCTCCAAGGCAGGCTGACGTGCCGGTTCACGAGGTGCGAAAAGTTCCCTGCGGCGGCCGCTGGTATGCTCACCAAAGCCTTCTTGTTCCGTCTGTTGAATTGCGGACAGTTCTCTACGGCATTTTCCGAATTGCCGTAGGACCGCCGGGATTTTGGGGGTGGATTCTTCTTGAGGAAGAATCCACTCGGCGGTTGTGGTCACGCGCAATGCAGATTCGGAAGATGAGACCCCGGAGCGGAGATTCGATGGCGACGGAAGCGGTCAGTTACCCCATTTCCCCGGCTGCACTTCCGGCCAGTCTGGCTTGGCCAGCCGCGCGGAAGGTACAATCCTTCCCAGGTATGGCTGGGGCGACGGTAACGAACGGGACAAGCCGGGACGGGGCGGACCGCAACGGGATCAGCAAGGCGCAGGAGCGCTTGCAGGCGCGCGCGCCGGAGATGGAGCTGATTCGCGAGGCGCAGGCGGGTTCGCCGGCGGCATTCGACACGCTGGTGCGCCAGTACGAGCACCAGGTGCTGCGGCTGGCGCTGCACCTGACGGGCAGCGAGCACGATGCCGAGGACATTTACCAGGAAGCGTTCCTGAAAGCCTTCCGGTATATCGGGAACTTCCGCTTCGAGTGCTCGTTTTATACCTGGATTTACCGGATTGTGACCAACCTCTGCCTGGACCAGTTGCGGCGCAAGAAGACCCGCCGCGAAGACCACGCGGTGGTGATGGACCACTCCGGCGACGAGATCGACCTGCTGGCTTCGGTCTCCGACGACCGGCCGTTTTCAAATCCGGCCAGGGAACTGGACCGCAAGCTACTGGGCGAAAGGATTCAGGCGGCGCTGGAGAAGCTGACGCCGCGGGAACGGATTGTTTTTGAACTGAAGCACTATCAGGGGCTGCGGCTGCGCACGATCGGAGAGATGCTGAGCACCACGGAGGAGACCGCCAAGAATACGCTCTTCCGGGCGACCAAGAAGTTGAGAACACATTTGGCGGAGTTGCGCTAAGGCGCCCTCCCTTGCAATTCCCGTATGGGATGCGGATTTTTTCAGGGCGCGATGCAGGGCTTTTTTGAGGCTGGAAGGACGTAGCGATGAATTGCGAACTTGCACACGAACGGATCGTGACGGCGGCATACGGCGAGCTGCCGGACGAGCAAATCCACGAGTTGGAGCGGCACGTGACCGGCTGCCCCGCCTGCCAAACGGAGCGGAAGCAGTTGCTGGCGCTGAAGATTCTGGCCGATGCGCATCCGGTGCTGGAGCCGCCGGCCAACCTGGTGGCGCGGTCGCGGCTGCGGCTCCAGGAGGTGCTGGACGCTCTGCCGCCGATGCGCTGGTATCAACGCGTGAGCCAGCGGATGATGAACAACTTTGCCATTTTGCAGGCCGCGCCAGTGGCCGTTTGCGCGTTGCTGGCCTTGGGCTTGGGAGCGGGCTGCCTGGGCGGCTATGAGTATGCCCAGAACCGGGCGGCGCGCGCGGCGGCTTCGGCAGCGGCGCGGAATCTTCCCTTGCCGACGCCGGCTGTGCCCCAGGCGCTGGCCGCTACGGCGGACATTGCCAACATATCGAGCATTGTGCGCCAGCCCAACAGCGAGATGGTGGAAGTGCGCTACAACCAGGTGGTGCCGCAGCGCATGGAGGGTTCGTTGGACGATCCGGCGATTCGCCAGTTGCTCATGCTGGCCAGCGAGAACTCGGCCTCGGCGGGCGTGCGCGACGATTCGGTGGGCTTGCTGGCGGCCGAGTGCCGCGCCGGGCACAGTTGCAAGGCGGCCGGCATTCGCGATGCGCTGATGGTGGCCCTGCGCTACGACAAGAATGAGGGAGTGCGCGACAAGGCGCTCAAGGGACTGGAGCCTTACGTGGCCGAGGATGTGCGTGTGCGGGATGCGGTGCTGGAGGCGCTGCTGAACGACCCCGACCCGCGCATTCGCACCTCGGCAATCAATATTCTGGAGCCGGTGGAGGGCGATACGAGTGTGCGCCAGGTGCTGCACTCGGTTGCGTACTCCGACGAGAATCCGCAGATCCGGACCGTCTCAAGAGAAGTTTTGAGCCGGGTGCCGGAGATTCAATAACCGAGCCTTGCTTCCGGTTACTGCAACGCAAGAAGAGATTGCGGAACCGGGGCGAAGGTTGGAGGTTTCCCACCCTTTTCGCCAAGCGCGCGAAAAGGATGGGGCACCCAGCAGTTTTAAGGAGAAGATGAGATGAAGCACTTTTTGAGGCCATATCGGGTTTTGGGAATGATCGTGCTATCGGGCGTTGCGGCCCTGGCGGCGATGACACCGCTGGAGGCGCGGGCGCAGGGCAGAGAGATGGTTCAGCTGATGGGGGGCGCCGATCCCCTGCTGCTGGGCTCCCCCTCGCAGGGCTACCTTGGCGTTGACCTGGCGGACGTGGACCAGGAGAAGGCGCAGGCGCTCAAGCTGAAGGAGGTGCGCGGCGCGCTGATCACGCTCATCGATCACGACGCCCCGGCCGGGCAGATCGGGCTCAAGGTAAACGACGTGGTGCTGCAGCTGAACGGGCAGAACGTCGAGGGCGCCGAGCAGTTGCGGCGGATGCTGAAGGAGATTCCAGCCGGGCGCAAGGTCAGCATCGAGATCAGCCGCGACGGCAATGTGCAGACGCTGGCCGTCGAGCTGGCCGATCGGCGCGTGATGGAGCACGACGTCTGGAACAAGATTGGCAGCGGCGGAGACCTGTTTACGCAGGGTTCGGGGATGGGCATCCTGGCCGGCGCGGGCGACGCGCCGATGCCCGGCTTTCACATGCCGTTCTTCGGCAGCAGCCTGAACGTGGGCGCGCTGGTTGAGCCGCTCACCTCGCAGATGGCCGAGTACCTGGGCGTCGGCAACGGCCTGATGGTGAAGCAGGTGGCGCACAAGAGCGAGGCCGCCGCGGCCGGGCTGAAGGCCTTCGACGTGATTCTGAAGGTTGGCGCCGACGTCATCGTTACCACCGCCGACTGGGACCGGGCGCTGCGCTCCAATGCGGGCAAGCCGGTGCAGGTAACCATCCTGCGCGACAGGAAGCAGCAGACGCTGACTCTTCAGGTGGATTCCAAGCACAAGCAGGGAGAACTGAACCTCGAGCAGATTTGCCCGGCGGGCGATGGGCCGCTGGTTGCCGAGATCGGCCCGGAGCTTGCCCAGGAACTTGCAGCGCGGGCTGCCGCCTCGGCCCAGGCCATGCGCGCCGGGGCCCAGGCCCTGAGCGATCAGGCCCGGATTCTGCGCGATCAATTGCAGGCTGGAAAACTGGACGGCTTCACGCTCACCCCCGAGCAGGCCGAGCAGTTGCGCAAGCAGGCGGAGAAGATGCGCGACAGCTTCAACTCCCAGAACTTCAAGATCGACCCCAAGCAGATGGAGCAACTGAAGCAGCAGATGGAAGAGTTCCGCAAGAACTTCAAGGCGGAAGACTTCAAGGTCGATCCAAAACAGATGGAGGAATTCCGGCAGCAGATGGATCAGTTGAAGCGGCAGATGGAAGAGATGAAGGCGCTGGACTTCGGCGGCCAGGTCTGAGCATCCGCGATTGAAGCAGCGCAAGGGGCGCCGCCGGGCCTGCCGGCTGGCGCCCTTGCTGTTTTGGGCAGGTCACTTCGCATCGAGCGGCTGGACGAGTGCCTGGATCTCCACCTTGGCGTCGTTCACGGCATCCACCGCGGAATAGACGGTGACAAGTTTGCCGATGGTCAGCGTCGGAGAGACGTTGTACTGGCGGGAACGGGTAATCGGCTGCGTGTTCGACGCTTGCGCAGTTGGATCGTCCACGTAGTTCTCGGTGGAAATCCTGAGGCTCAGATACACGAGGTTCTCCGTTTTCTTGAACGAGCCAACATCGACGTCCGTGTCGACAAGCATGGATGTATTTCTCACTGGAACCCGGCTGTGATCGCGGAGTCCCGGAGTGGCTTGCCCAGGAGTCGCCACCAGCATGTAGCTTTTCTGCGTGGTGGTCTTCCCAGACTCAGTGGTCTTGAAGGTGATGGTGATCCGAAAGGCCTCGCCGGGCAGGTTTGGCGCCGGTTGAGACTGGGCGGCGCCTTGTTCGGGAGCGGGTTGTCCCTCGCTGACGTGGTTTACCGTTCCCTGGGAGTATAGCAACGGCGTGGCCAGCAACAGAGTTGCAAGGATAAGGCGTGGTGTTTGCATGGTGTTCTCCTAATTCAGTGAACTGGTTTCGATGGGTTTTATCGTAATCGGCTTCATCTCCACCGACTCGATAACGATTGGGTTGTCGGGAATTGCGGCCATGGCGACCGGCGCATCGAGATCGGGCTTCGATTTGGCCAGGGTCTCCATCAACTCAGGCTCTTGGGCGGCGAACCGGGCCATCAGAAGCTCTTCCTTTGTGGGGCGCGGCTGGCCGAACCGCGTTGGGAGTGGAACGCGGCCGGCGGCATGAGTCTGCCGCGAACCGCGATTGAGCGCGCTTTGCGCGGGCAATGCAAAGGCTGGAGCAACCTGGGGCAAATGCTCGGCTCCAGCCGTGGCAGGACGGTGAACCACGGCAATCTCTGGCCGCGATGGCTTGAAAACCAGGGAAACAGCGAGTGCGGCCACGAGCGCCGCGCCCGCCAGCGCCCAAACCGGCCTCCAGTTCCAGCCGCGCGGACGTGGGCAGCTCGCCGCGGCAACCGAAGCCAGAATCCGCTGCTCCAGCCCAGGCCGCGCCTCCTGGGGCGTATAGCTCGCCAGCGCGCGATCGATCAGGCCGTCCAGCTTGTCGTCTTCATCCCTCATGGCTTCCGCCCCTTCCATTCCATCAGCTCCCGCTTGAGCCTCTGCCGCGCGCTATGAATCCTGCGCCGGACGGTTCCCTCGGGCAGCCCGAGAACTCCGGCAACCTCGACCAGCTTCAACTCGCCCAGCGCGGCCAAAGCCAGCGGCTGGCGCAGCTTTTCCGGCAGCGTGTCGATGCGGGCGTGCAGCCAGGCTTCCAGTTGCCGGTCCATCGCCGACTGCTCGGGGCCGGCTTCGGCGGAACGCAACTCCAATTGCATCTCCGGCGAAAGTTCCCGCTCCAGCATCCGCGGCCTTCGCCGGCGCACCGCCAGCCGCCAGGCAACCCGCGCCAGGTATCCCCGCTGGTCTTCGATCGCTTCCCATCGCTCCCCCCGGCAAACCTGAAGAAACGTCTCCTGCGCCACGTCCTCGGCATCGTGCGGATTGCGCGCCACGGCCAACGCAATGCGATAGACAAAACGCGAGTGCCGCTCGACAAACGCGGCAAACGAACCCGTCGGCTGCGCACTTGCTTCGCCTGCTTCCAGCACCGGCTCTCCCGAACTCGCGATAAGGATCGCGCTTGGCATTACTACCAGTAAAGAGCATGAAAGACGGAAAACGTTCGCGGTCGATGTGGATTCTTTGCAGGCGGAGGTTGCTGGCCGGGAAGCGCGATCACATTTGAAGCGGTTTCCATGCCGGGGGGCTGCCGCTGCAGCGCATTGCAAGAGCAACATTTGCAGACGATCGACCCCTGGCGCGCATCCAACCCATACGGGAGGCAGGCCTATGGTCGTCGGGATTCCTAAAGAGGTGAAAGACCATGAAGCTCGCGTGGGAGTGACTCCCGCGGGCGCGATGGCTCTGGTTGAAGCCGGCCATAAGGTGCTGCTGGAAACCCAGGCAGGCGTCCAATCGGGTTTTGCGGACAGCGAGTACCAGAATGCGGGCGCGGAGATCGTGGGCGACGCCGGTCATGTGTGGGGCAACTCCGAACTGGTGGTCAAGGTCAAGGAGCCTGTCGAGACGGAATACGTGTTCTTTCGCGAAGGAATGGTGCTGTTTACTTTTCTGCACCTGGCGCCGTCGCCGGAGCTGACCGGCCGTTTGCTCTCTTCGAAGGCGATCGCCATTGCGTATGAGACGGTCCGCGACCGCCAGGGCGCGCTGCCGCTGCTGACGCCCATGAGCGAGATAGCGGGGCGGATGAGCGTTCAGGTGGGCGCGGCGTATCTGGAAAAGGAACGTGGCGGCCGCGGAATTCTGCTGGGAGGCGCGCCGGGCGTGCTTCCCGCGCAGGTGTGCATCGTCGGCGGAGGCATCGTGGGATCGAGCGCCGCCCGGATCGCTCTCGGCATGGGAGCCAGGGTCACGGTGGTGGACCTGAACCTGAACCGCCTGCGCCAGTTGGATGAGATATTCGGCGGGCGGGTCTGCACCCTGGCCTCGAACAGCTACAACCTAGCCCAGGCGGCGACCGAGGCGGATTTGCTGATCGGCGGAGTGCTGATTCCCGGCTCAAAGGCGCCCAGGATCGTGACCCGCACCATGGTGGCCGGAATGAGGAAAGGCGCGGTCATTGTGGACGTGGCCATCGACCAGGGCGGCTGCGTCGAGACCGCGCGGCCTACCTCGCACTCCGACCCGAGTTATAGCGTCGATGGAGTGGTGCATTACTGCGTAACCAATATGCCGGGAGCGGTGCCGCATACCTCCACGCTGGCCTTGACCAACGCGACCCTTCCCTATCTGATGAGGCTGGCCGGCCTGGGTGCGCGAGAGGCGCTCAGGCAGGATGCGGGCCTGGCCGAGGGGCTGAATACATGGCTGGGCACACTTACCCATCGCGGAGTTGCCGAGAGCCAGGGACGGTCATGGACGCCGCCCGGAAGTGTGATCGCGTAGAAACAACGCTCCACGAAAGCGGCGAGCGAACCTGCCGTTTGCGCGCCGCCTCAGCCGGCTCCCGGCACAGGTTTTCCCGAACTCGCGAGGAACATCGCGTTTGGCATTGCTGCAACTGAAGAGTATGAAGCGCGCGAAACTTTCGCCTGTCTTCCGAAATGAGGTTACGATACTGTAGAATGGTGCGGCGCTAAGCGATAGGTCAGTCAGTTCATTGTGGATGTTTGCCGGTCAGGAGGAGAATATGTCGGACGAAAGTTATCAGGAAGGAGATCCAGGCTATACGTTCCTGGGCAGTTCGCCAGCCGAGAAGTTCCGCGAGCTTGCGGGCCTGCACCTCAAGGAGGCCAAACAACTGCGTGAGCGCGCGCGCGATGCGGAGGAGGAGGGCCGGGTAGAAGAGGCCAAGCTGATGATCGATGTGGCTCTCGTGCGGGAGCAAAGGGCCGCGGAGCTGGAGAAGGCGGCCAGAGGCGAGAGCGACGACCCGAGCGTGGCCGAAGTATTGGATGGCGAGAAAGAGGTTCTCGATGCCTACGTTCCGCCTACCATGTCATTTATCCGGGCCGAGGACCTGCCCCCCGCGACCGTGCCGATGCATATGCGGCCAATTCCGCCAGGGCGCGTCGATAAAGCCTGGGCTCGGATAAAGGACTGGTTCAAAGAGTGATCGTTGGCCGCGCCCCTGGTCTGCGGCGCGAGGGATGCGATTAAGCGGGGACCACGGCAGTTCCCCGGAGACTTGTGAGTTCGGGCTGCGGATGGTCCAGTTGAATCGGCAGATGGAAACGATGATGGCGCTGGGGTTCGGCAACCGCGCCTGAAGATTTGCGGCCTTCGCCGCCGCGTCAAGCTACGGAGTAGGCGCCGCTGGCCAGGTCCTGGGCGGCTTGAGTTACGTTCTCAGGCCGGCCGAGATCGCGCCAATAACATTCATCCGCGCGAAAGGCCACGATCTTTTCTCCCCGGGCCGCGAGGCGCATATAGGCAGCGATGATGGAAAAAGCGCCCTCCTCTTCCATCTTCGCAAAGATACGGGGAGACAGGACGTGGATGCCGCAAAAGGCCAGTGCCCGCGCCTCTGGACCAGACCGCACCAACTCCTCCTTGCCATCAAGCCCAGCTCGACGGCCGCAGAGCTGGCCATGCTGGTCGAAGAGCAGATGCCGCGTGGTCGCGCGGTCTTGCACCGCCAGAGTGGCGAGGGCGTCATGTTCTAGATGAAGCCGCATCATGCGCCCGAGATCAATGGTGCTGATGACATCGACGTTATGCAGAATGAATGGCTCTTGCAGATTACCACCGGCCTCAAGAAAGAAAGGCGCGGCTTTCTTCAAGCCGCCGCCGGTGTCGAGCAGGACTTCCTCGCGAGAGACTTCAATCCTCATGCCGAAGTTATCGTGGGCTTTCAAGTATTCGAGAATCATCTCCGAGTAATGATGAGTATTGACAATCGCCTCGCTCACGCCAAAGGAACGCAAGCGCGAGAGGGATAACTCCAGCAGCGTGCGGCCGGCAACTGTTACCAGCGCCTTGGGACGGTCATCGGTGAGCGGACGCAAGCGCGTGCCCAGGCCGGCGGCTAGAATCATGGCCTTCATTTGCCCAACTTCTCCGGATTGGTTTTTTCCAGTTCGATATGACGGACTAACACTTCCACCCCGCTCGCGGCCCGCAAATGCTTCGCCAGCCGCTCCGCCAGATACACCGATCGGTGCTGGCCGCCGGTGCAGCCGAAGGAGACCATCAGGTCTTTAAATCCGCGACGCCGATAGCTGCTCACGCTTGCATCCACCAGCGACAGAACGTTCAAGAGAAACTGCTGCACGCTCTCCTGCCGGTCAAGATATTCGATTACCGCCGCGTCCTTGCCGGTCAGCGTGCGGAACTGTTCTTCGCGCCCCGGATTCGGAAGGGCGCGGGCATCGAAGACAAACCCGCCGCCGTTCCCTGCCTCATCGGCGGGAGCTTGACGATGGAAGCTGAAGCTGAAGACCCGCACCGTCAAACTCCCCGTGGACGAGGCCAGGCTTTGCAGCTTCTCCGAAGCCATCATACCCTGGAGGGCGTCCATCAACGCCGGCAGGGCGATGGGCAGCTTGACATTGGAGGCAAGCCAGCGCAGGTTCTTCAGCGCATAGGGCACGCTCTGCAGAAAATGTGCCTTGCGTTCGTAAAAGCCCCTGAAGCCATAGGCTCCCAGCGCCTGCAGGATGCGAACGTAAACGTAAGCGTAATAGTGCTCCATGAAGGCGTCGCGGTTGAGGTCGATGTAACCGGCAAGGCAATCGAGATAGTAGCTTAGTAACTCCTGGCGCAACTGCGGCGGCAGGTCTGCCTTGCCGTCGTAAAGCAGAGAAGCGATGTCGTATTGCAGCGCGCCTTTGCGGCCGCCCTGGTAGTCCAGAAAGAACGGCTGCCCATCGCGCAGCATGACATTGCGCGATTGAAAATCCCGATAGAGAAAATAGTCGCGCCCGGCGGCGAGCAGAAACTTCGTTAGGCGGCCGAAATCGTATTCGAGAGCCTGTTCGTTGAAGGGAACGCCGGAGAGGCGCAGAAAATAATACTTGAAATAATTCAGATCCCAGGCGATGGACTGGCGATCGAAGCTGGAGCGCGGATAACATACCTTGTAATTCAAATCGCGGCCCGCCTCGACCTGAAAGCGCGGCAGCGCGGCCACCACTTTGCGGTACGCTTCGATGGCTTGCGGAGCGATCGCATCGCCCGAGCGATTGGCGCCGAGAAACTCGAAGAGCGTGGTGTCGCCCAGGTCCTCTTCCAGGTATGCGTTCTGGCTCAAATCCTCCGCATAGATCTCCGGCACCGGCAATCCATGGCGGCGAAAATGCCTGGAGAACTCAAGGAAAGCGGCGTTCTCCTCACGCACAGGATACTGAATGCCGATGGCGCTGAACCCGCCGCCCGTCAGCCGGACGATGGCGCGCCCCGAGCCGCCGAGCTGGCCCTGTAGCGGCTGCGCACGTTCGGCCGACAACTGGAAGTGCTGCTCGAAAAGCCGCTTTAGATCGTCCATGAATCTCTTTCCGGGAACTGCTCATGCCGCTTCACCAAGATACCCAGCGCGGGGAAGCGGGCGCAAGGCCTGACGCCCTGCCCATCTCCGGGTTGCCGAGGCCGGATCGTCCTGACAGGGGTCAGGGATCAGAGATCAGAGGTCAGAGATCAGGGAGCGGTAAAGGCTCGGTTTCCCGATCATCTTCATTGTGCGCCGGCAGAGGTTGGACATACGGTCATTATGCATTGCCGGATCGTATTCTTCCGCAAAACGGGTTGGGGCAGGGTCGATGCGCTTGGCGAGGGATGAAGAGGCCTCAAGAATAGCTTCGTTGAGCGGTGATGCAGCGCCGGCAATCACGAAGACAGCGGGCAGACCCAAGGAAGTTATAGTTGCGGCCGAGAGAGCCGCAAAGGTTGCAGCCGCCACCACGACGCCCGCCAAGAGGAAGAAGAGAAGACTCTCGCCTGGGGCGGAAGCGCATCGCCGAAGCTGTCAAGAGGCGCTGGGCGGCCCCGAAAGCCGCCGCAGCGAAGTAACCCGGTCGCAATTGAGTCAATACTTGAAGTGTTAACCCGCGGTCTTGCCAGCCAGCCGGCTCGCTCCGCGGATCCCCGCTCGCGCTGGAAGCGAATCGAGCCGGCCGGCGCATCGTTGACTCAGTAAGGCACAATGTTCGGCGTTCCAGCGTCAAAGCGTGTACGGGCCGGAAGCGTGCCGGGAAGCGGGTTGGAGGCGTTCGTGCCGTCAACCCATGGCCAAGCGCCACCGTTGAAGAATGGCGGCGGCTGCATGCTGGCGGGGATATAGAGCGAGTTCGGCAGAGTGGAGACGGCCGGCGGCGTTGTGTACTGCCCCGCGCAAAGATTCTGGTCTGTGCAGATATTCCCGGTATTCGTTGCCGTGCAGGCGGCGTCGCCGGGCGCATTGCAGATGTTGTTGCTACCCATCCAGAGGGTTTTCTTGGTCACGTAATCGAAGTTGCCGTCCCGCAAAAGCGTGTTGAGCACGGTTTGCCCCCCGGCGCCTGGTAAGGTGGACGGAGCATCGGCTGCGTTGGTGTCACCGTTTCCGAGAATCCACAGAGTCGAAGTCCAGTATTCTTGAGGGTTCTGGCCAGGCGCTGCGCCGCCGTTATACACGCCATTCCATTCATAAAACCACGTTGCCGATCCCGGTGCGGCGCTAAAAGTTGCCGGGTACGGGTATCCAATCGCCGAGGTCTGAAGATAATTGTTTGGATAGCCGAGGACATTGCCGACATAGCTATACCACCACTGGTGATTGGTGAGGCCGATTGCGTTGCGTCCCATGGAATCGGCAAGCTGAACGACCGGGCCGAAACAGGAGAAAGTCGAACACGGCGCTTGACTGCCGGCAGTGTTATCGCCGGTGTCCGTGCCGGTTCCGTTATTGACGTTGCGGCGAATTGACGGCGCATGGTTGCGGAAGAATGTGATGTAGGTTGCGTTCCCCCACGTCCCGTCCGCAGCGATATTGAACGATTGATTGCCCTCGAAGAGTGCGTACTGGGTACCCGTCATGTGGGTGGCGTTCATGCCCGCCTCTGGGATGCCGGAGCAGGTGCCGGTATAAGGTTGCCCGCCCTGGGGGTCGACGCTGCCAATATCACTGCCGTATTCACATCCGCCATAGCCCGCGCCGTATCCATCCTCGAAGTAGTTGTAGCCGATGACGTTCCCGCCCCCGGCGTCGCGCATCACCATGACCTTGTTAAAGCTCCAGGAGATGTTGTTCTCAAAGAGACTGTCAGAGGTGTAGGCGTCGATCTCCATCCCATAGCCGCCGCCGCCGGGATTGGGATTGCCCGCGGTATGCAGGTAGGAGTCGCGCAGCTCGCAGCGGAAACACCCGACAAAGTGAATCGCTCCGCCGTTCGAGTTATAGCTTTCGACATTCTTGATCCAGCTGTTGGTTAACTCCCAGTAGACAATGTTGCCGCCGCCATCCCCGCCGCCGCCATTGGCTACAGTAAGGTTCTCGATCCCGATCCCGGTGTAGAGTTGCCCCGTGTCGGAGATGCGGGCAAGGTCCGCCGCATGTGAAACGCGGAAGGCATGGTGCCACGGCGCCGCAAACGTGAGCGTCGTCGTGGCGCCGTTTGTCGCGATGGCCGTTAGCACATTCGCCTGTCCAATGGGGCGAGAGACCAAATCTTCGCTCGCGCCCAGCATGGTATCGGCCCAATCCTCACCCCAGCCGCAGTAACCGACGGAATTTGCCGAGTCCCAGGTTGGAGCCGTGTCGCATTGACCTGCCGGGGTAGCTTGATTGGGGTTGTACCACGTCAAATTCGGGTCGAACTGCTCGGTTATGTGGAAGAGCTCACCTATCACTAGCGGGGAAGACAGACCAGTTATGCTTGATGTCGCAACGGTAGCGGTGTTCGACTCTTTCACGGTGTCCGCTGTGAGGGGAAGCAGGCCATCGGAAGTGGCCGTCACACTGCCGATTGTGGTATCGGTACAATTGGTAGCGCTTCCACAACCCGAATCTTGAGGCCAGTGATACCACTGAAAACCGGCGACAATCACCGACCATGTTGCGCTCGTGTTGGTCTGGGTAAGCGAGGTGACGCCGGCGCCGGAGCCGCGCAGAGTGATGTTGCTCTTCTGAATGTAGATTCCACCGTTACTGCCTGATGGAGTCGTGATGTAGAACGTTCCGGGCCCAAGCAAAACGTAATGCCCTGCCGGGCAGGCGTTGATCGCGTTCTGGATGTTTGTGGTGTCGGTCGCGCCCGATGTGTCCCCGCTCGGATTAACCGTCGTTCCGCACTGGGTCCGGTTCGTCGGGATACCGCCGTTGTAAGTCACGCCGGGCTGCCAAAGCGTCGTCCGCTCGGAAGGCAGCGTGTAGAAGCTCTCCGATCCGCTATTGACCATGAAGCTCTGCGTGACCGGCGCAGCCGCGGAATACGTGCTGTTGCCCGCCTGCGTCGCGGTGATCGAGCAGGTGCCCGCCGTAAGGAATGTGGCCGTTGTGCCGCTGACGGTGCAGACGCTGGTCGTGGTGGAGGCGAAGGAGACCGGTAGGCCGGAGGTGGCCGTTGCCACAAGCGTCAGCGGCGTTTCCTCGGTCTGCGGTCCGGGATTGGCGAAGGTGATGGTCTGCGCGGTCAGGCTGGCAGTGTTGACCGTGAAGCTCTGCGTGACCGGCGTAGCAGCGGCATAAGTGCTGTTGCCCGCCTGCGACGCGGTGATGGAGCAGGTGCCCGCCGTAAGGAAGGTGGCCGTCGTGCCGCTGACCGTGCAGACATTTGTCGTGGTCGAGGCGAAGGAGACCGCCAGGCCGGAAGTGGCCGTCGCCGCGAGCGTTAGCGGCGTGCCCACTGTCTGGGCTGCAGGCTGGTTGAAGGTGATGGTCTGCGACTGCAGTGCTCCGCCGGAGTATCCCAGCGCACCGAGATCGATCGTGGCCTGGGAGAATGGCCTGGGAACCGTAGTCAGGAAGTCCGCATACTCGATCGGTATCGTAGTCGAGTTTGCCGGGTAGGCCGAATCTCCAGTTTGACCATTCCCCACGATGGTTGGGTCGTTGGTGGCAATATGCACGTCGTCGTTGGCGAGGTTGACAAAGCTTGGAGTTGAGTCAGTGCCGTTCACGCCGGTTGTCGCCCAGATTGGGCTGTTCCAATTCTGGCCGAGATAACTCACCGTTCCGCAGGGATTGCCGTATTGTTTGTCGTAGCACCAAGTGGAGAGAAGGTTGAAGGCCGGCGGTGTCGAAGAGCCGACGTACGCCGCATAGAAGATGTTGTTCCACGCTCCCGCATTCGTAGTCGATTCCATCTCGAGCCATCCCACGCCATCGGCGCGCCTGGCAACGACGGTATTGTTGTAGTAGTGGAGATGGTGGCGATATACGGTTGGATTTCCTTGATCGCCGCCGAAGTGCACCGCATCTTCAGAGCCTTGCGACCCGTCGGCAGCCGCGCCATCGTCAAAGAAGATGTTCCCGTAAACGCTCACGTTGTCGTAAACAGGCCCTAGACTCTGCAATCCCCCGCTTGGACCCACGCTCGGGTCGTACGACTCGACCAGGTCGAGGAGGTGGCCGACAGGTCCCGGTGTGGTTCCGACGAGGAGTTCATCGCCCAACGAAGCCTCCAACACTCCGTCCGGCAAGAATAGGTTGTACTCGACGACGAGGCCGCTCGACCGGTCCTTGAGAAGGTTCATGGCCTGGCCTTGCCTGAGCGCACCAAAACGATTGCCAAGGTAGGTGATGTTCTCGGCTTCGGAGTAGGTGCCGTGCGAATCGAAACCACAGTTGCTATTGCCTGGGTCAGGGGTCCCGACGCCGTTTCCATAGATGTGGTTGTACGCCACAAGGACGTTGGACGAGGTGTTGCCGTTGTTCGAATTAACGAAGATTCCGTTGTCGTTGTCTTTAATACGATTGTGAATGATGGAGATGTGATCGGACCGTAAGAGATTGATTCCCGCGGAGCCACAGCCCCAGGGACTCTGCGCGCCTCCATTGATGTTTGGATCGCTGTAAGTGTTGTTTGAGAACGTCGGATTCGCAACTGTGCCACCGACCTCCGCGGTGGTCGCGCCCTGAATGGTGAGCCCCTCGATGTTAAGATACGCGACGGGCGTGCCGTAATTCAGACCGGTGACTGACACTTCTCCGCCTTCATAGTTTTCGGAAATATTGGCCCCATAGTTGAACGCGCTTGCTGTCGTCGCACTCTTGCCGGTCAGGATCGGCTCATACCCTCCCTGGATCACGCCCACGATACGAATGCGGTGCTGCTCGTCGCTGCCCGATTGGGTGAGAACCAGACGCTCAGCGTACGGCGTGCTCTTCCCGTAAATACAGACAACGTCGCCAGGATTGAGGTTGTTCCAATGAGTGAAGTCAGCAATCGTCTGCGGGCCGCTCGGATTGCCGGAGCCATCAAGCATACCGATGGTATACGTCACGCCTGAACCCGCCGGCGCTGGACAGCTTGAATAAGCGACGGTGTAGGTGCCACCGACTACCGCTGCGTTGACCGTGAAGCTCTGCGTGACCGGCGTAGCCGCCGCGTAAGTGCTGTTGCCGGCCTGGGACGCGGTGATCGAGCAGGTGCCCGCCGTAAGGAATGTGGCCGTCGTGCCGCTGACCGTGCAGACACTCGTCGTGGTGGAGGCGAAGGAGACAGCCAGTCCGGAAGTGGCCGTCGCGGAGAGCGTCAGCGGCGTGCCTACCGTCTGGGCGCCGGGATTGGCGAAGGTGATGGTCTGCGCGGTCTGGCCGGCCGCGTTAACCATGAAGCTCTGCGAGACGGGCGCAGCCGCCGCATACGTGCTGTTGCCCGCCTGCGTGGCGTCGATGGTGCAGGTGCCCGCCGTAAGGAAGGTGGCCGTCGTGCCGCTGACCGTGCAGACATTCGTCGTGGTCGAGGCGAAGGAGACAGCCAGTCCGGAAGTGGCCGTCGCGGAGACCGTCTGCGGCGTGCCCACGGTCTGCGCGCCGGGATTGGCGAAGGTGATCGTCTGCGCGACAAGGGCCGCGCTGATGGTGACCGTGGCAGTCTGCGCGGCTGTAACTCCGGCGGAG
>Ga0187863_10000243_pt1 | contig 48079 bp, 42 predicted proteins | sample June2016WEW_11_1_FD_132975 | JGI IMG/M metagenome (GOLD analysis project Ga0187863, IMG submission 132975) | Peatland microbial communities from SPRUCE experiment site at the Marcell Experimental Forest, Minnesota, USA - June2016WEW_11_10 | ecosystem: Environmental > Terrestrial > Soil >...
CGTCCGGGCAAAGTCTTGGAGGTTTCGGCACTGGGCTTCATTCTTGTGCTGGCCGCGATCTGGGGCGGGCAGTATGTTTCGCAGAGCGCGACGCTGGCTCCGCTATTTTCTTTCAGCGCGCCCACGCTTGCAATTCTGATTATCGTGTATGGTTTTTTGGCCTCGGCGCTACCGGTCTGGCTGCTGCTGGCTCCGCGCGATTATCTCAGCACCTTCGTCAAGCTAGGCACGATCGCCCTGCTCGCGTTGGGGATCGTCGCGCTGCATCCCACGCTGCACATGCCCGCGCTCACTCGCTTTGTCGATGGCACCGGTCCGGTGTTTGCCGGAAAAATATTTCCCTTCGCCTTCATCACCATCGCCTGTGGAGCGATCAGCGGATTTCATTCCCTGATCTCGAGCGGCACCACGCCCAAGCTGATCGCTCGCGAAACCGAAACCCGCATGGTGGGCTACGGCGCGATGATGTGCGAGTCCGCGGTCGCAATTATGGCGATCATCGCCGCCTGTGTGATGCAGCCGGGAGTTTATTTCGCGATCAACAGTCCGGCAGGAATCGTGGGCCAGACCCCCGCAGCCGCGGCGGCGACAATTTCGGGGTGGGGATTTCCTGTCACCGCCGCCGAGATGCAAGCTTTGGCCCATGCCGTGGGCGAGCAAACGCTTTACAACCGCACCGGCGGCGCGCCCGCCTTTGCCGTGGGCATGGCGCACATTTTTTCGCGCTCACTCGGCGGCGAGAGCCTGATGGCATTGTGGTACCACTTCGCCATCATGTTCGAAGCGCTGTTTATATTGACCGTGCTCGATGCCGGCACGCGAGTGGCGCGCTTCATGGTGCAGGATGCGCTGGGCCATATCTACCGCCCGCTGGGGCGAACCAGTTGGTATCCCTCGACCCTCGCCACCAGCGCTCTCATCGTCGCCTTGTGGGGATATTTCTTATGGCAGGGAGTGAAGGATCCGCTCGGCGGAATTAATTCCTTGTGGCCGCTCTTCGGGATTTCCAATCAATTGCTCGCGACTGTGGCACTGTGCGTGGCCACGACGATCATCATTAAAATGCATCGCGCGAAATATGCCGCCGTCACGCTGGCGCCGCTGGCCTGGCTGGTAGCGGTTACGTTTACGGCGTCGTGGCACAAAGTGTTCGACCCCAATCCGCGGGTGGGATTTCTGGCGCAGGCGCAGGCCCTGGCGGCGGCTCCGGCGACCAGCGCGACGGGGCGGCTCATCTTCAACAACCGGCTGGATGCGGCGGTCACCGGAATCCTGGTTGCGATGGTAACGCTGGTCCTGCTGGAATCGGCGCGGCAATGGCTGGGAATTCTGCGCGGGACGCAAGCAGCGCGGGTAAGGGAAGCGCCGTTTGTGAGAACCCAACTGGTGCAGGAGGAGGGATGAAGCGAATCTTGTTTGTAGCGCGCACTGTTGTCGCTGCTTTGCGGGAAATTTTTGACGAGGCTGCGTATGCGAGGTTTCTAAAGCGTGCCAGTGTTGTCTCATCGACTGAGGCTTATGCGGCCTTCCGCCGGGAGTTCGAAGAGGCTAAGGTGCGCCGGCCGAAGTGTTGCTAGGTTATACGAAAAATGTGGACGGACGCCTCGGCTGTCCAGTCGAGCGCAGCGAGACCCAAGCTCGGCAGTCGTTGCTCGATTCCATGGTGCTGAAATGGTTATTTTCGAAAGCCCTTCGTTCGAACAATCCTTGGTTCTATGATCCCCACCGTTTCCGCGCTACACTGCATTCACATGCGAGTTCTGGGCATCGATTGCGGCGGCGCCTACACCGGCTTTGGGGTCGTCGAAATGAATTCTGCGGGCAGGCTGGTATGCCTGAGTTGCGGCGCCATCAAGCTTTCGCCGCGCGATCCTCTGCCCCGACGGCTCTCGCGCATCTTCGACGAACTGGGAGGACTGATTGCCGAGCACCATCCCGATGAGGTCGCGATTGAAGGCATATTCTACGCGCTGAATGCGAGGTCCGCTTTGCAACTGGGGCAGGTGCGCGGCGTTGCCATGCTGGCCGCAGCCGCGGCGGGCCTCGAAGTCGCCGAGTATTCGCCCCTCACCATCAAGTCCTCCGTGGTGGGCTACGGCCGGGCCGAGAAGCAGCAGGTGCAACATATGGTTACTCGCCTGTTGAGCTTGGCCAAACCGCCGCAGCCCCTCGACGCCTCCGATGCCCTGGCCATCGCCATTTGCCATCTGCACACGGCGGGCACGCTCGAAAAACAGAGGGTTGCGGCGCGGTGAGTACTCGAAACCGGCGGATGCGATGTTCTCTAGCAGGCTGGGGAAAAACTCTACTTCGAGCAGGCTCGGGAAGGGCGCGACGTTCAGTCGTGCCGCTAAGCGGTTTAAAATTTGACCGCGCTTTGGCGCCTGGGGTGAACCCTCGCCGACCACAGGACTTTGTCCGCAGCCTGCGGGAACTCGGAATTGCATTGGCGTTTCTGACTATTGCAGGACCGCTGCAGTCGCAACAGCCAGTCCGCCACACTGCCACGCCAGCCTCCGTGATCGCCTTTACCCTCGACTTTCCTGAGTCCAATCCCAGCCACTACTCGATCGCAGTCGATTCGGCCGGACACGCCACCTATGAATGCCAGGTGAGGATTGAGGACAATCCCGAAGCGCAGTCGTATAAAACCGAATTCGAAATGTCGGCGGGCGATCGGGATCGAATCTTCGACTGGGCGAAGCAGGCACACTATTTTTCCGGCAAGATTGACTCCGGCAAGAATGTGGCCTTCACGGGCAGCAAGACCCTGAGCTATCAGGATGGCAAACTCTCGAACACGGCGCGCTATAACTATTCGACCGTCGTGCCGGTGCAACGCCTGACCGCGCTCTTGCAAAATGTGGCCGGCACGCTCGAGTATGGCCGCCGTCTGGCGTATTACTACCAGTTTCAAAAGCTCGCTCTCGACGATGAGTTGAAGCGCATGCAAACGCAGGCCCGCAACAGCGAATTGAGCGAGATCCAGAGCGTAGCTCCCGTGCTGCGCGAGATTGTCGAGGATACTTCGGTGATCAACATGGTAAGAAGCCGGGCCCGGGAACTGCTCCTGATGGGGGACACCGAGGCGGCCAAACGATGACGGCTAGGAAGATTTGGATGTGATTCGCTTCGAACCCGTGTTCTAATGAGCGGAGAATTTCCGGGGGCGCTTATGTTCAAGCCACGATTTCAGCTGACTGTCCTCGTTGCCTTTGCCTGCGCACTTCTGGCGCGGCCCGCCGCGGCTGAATCGCAGGTCCGCATTGTTCGCCTGAGCGACGTTCAAGGCGGGGTGCAGATCGACAAGCATGCGGGCCTGGGATACGAGAACGCGTTCGCCAATCTGCCGATCATTCAAGGCACGCGCTTGCATACCAAGGAGAACGGACGCGCCGAGGTCGAATTCGAAGATGGCAGCACGCTTCGCCTCACCCCCAACACAACCATCGAGTTCAGCCAATTGGGAACGAACGAAGGGGGGCAACATTTGTCCACGGTCGGATTGGTAACCGGCAGGGTTTACGTGAACTGGTTGGGGAAAACGGGGGACGAATTTGACTTGAATTTTTCCCGCGAGAAAATCGCGCTGTCCCACGCGGCTCACTTCCGCGTGGCTGCTTCTTTCCGCGTGGCCGAGATTGTCAGCTTTAAGAATGATCTGGAGGTCGCGGGCCCCTCCGAAACCGTCGAGGTGGAAAAGAAAAAGGCGGTCACCTTCGATCTCAGCGACGATGACAAATCCATCGTAGCCAAAAACTTCTCTGCCGATGCGTATGACGAGTGGGACCGGCAAGCGGTCGAATATCACGATCAGAACGCCAAGAACAATTCGACTCCGGTCGGCTACGGAGCCAGCGACCTCAGCTACTACGGCTCGTACAGCAACCTGCCCGGGTACGGCGCGATGTGGCAGCCTTACTTTGCCAGCGCCGGCTGGAACCCTTATATGGATGGAGCCTGGGCGTGGTATCCCGGAGTTGGCTATACGTGGGCGTCAGCGTACCCCTGGGGCTGGACACCTTACTACTACGGCAGTTGGACCTATGTTCCGAGTTACGGCTGGGGCTGGCAGCCCGGGAGCGGGTCGGTGTGGCGTCCGGGACTTCACTATCAGGGAGCGGCTCCGAACTTTCAACCCCCGGTAATGCCGGTGAATACGATGAGCACAGTGATTGTGGGCAAGGGTGGCACGGCGTCCGCGAAAGCGCCGGCGGCGCGCACGCTGGTGAGCCGTGGATCGGCAGGGCTGGGAGTTCCGCGGGGCGCCTACGGCGGCCTGCGGCATTTGAACAGCGAAGTGGCGAGGTCAAGAACGGGTTCGGTGTACCTGTCGGCAGCGCCGCAGTTCTCCCCCAGTTCCGCGTCTAAGGCAAGCTTCGGAAGCGCGCCGACGGTCGGACGCTCCGGGCCTGTGGGCTCTGCGCCGTCGGGCCATGCCCCCGCGGCAAGCGGCGGCCGCAAGTAGTCCCGGCATCGCAGCCACGAAGTGGCGGAATGTGAAAGCCCGGCACGGCAGTGCGGGAAATGCCAGTTATAGTAGGAGTCCGCTTCAAGCGAACGGCGCCAACTCTGCTCGAAGCAATTCACCGCACAATCGCTCCGGCATAACCCACCACCATTTCGCGGTCGCCGGAAACGTCCCCCGAGGTCGCGTATTTCACCAGTTCCGCCGAAGTCGCGCCCAGCTTTCGAGCTGCGGTCAACATCGCCACCGCCGGACCGAAGCCGCACATGCTGACCTGTTGCGTAATCACCGCGTCATAGAGGGCGCGCGCGTCGAGGGCAAGAATAGGTTCGATCGCGCTGCGATCTTTCCCACGCGTGACCGCCTCCGACTCATAGTGATTCATATCGCTGGAGGTGACCATCAGAATCCGTTCATGCTGCGCCGCGATCCCCTCCGCGATGGCTTCGCCAAGCTGGGCCAGAATTTCAAACTGTCCGGTGCCGAGCGCGATGGGTACGAAGCGAAGCTGGGGCTGCAAGAGTTGCAGAAATGGCAACTCCACCTCAATGGCGTGCTCGCTGCGGTGAGCCGCCGAATCCTCCTGCAGAAGCGGGCAGCGCTCCTTAAGCACGGCGGCGAAGACACTGTCGATCGGGACATCGCCGAGCGGCGTTTTCCATGCGCCATCGCTCATGATCGCGAGTGGGCGTCCCATACCGGTGTGGTTTGGACAGAGCACGAGGCAAAGCTCCGGAATCTTTAGCGCAGAAAAAACCGCTCCCGCCACGTGCCCGGAATACATGTATCCGGCATGGGGAACGATGCAGCCTACAGCGCAGGTCGGCGTCTGGAGCGGAGTTTGAGCGAGATAGGTGCCGACCTCACCGCGCAGCTGCTCGGGATCGAGGGGATAAAACCGTCCGGCGACAGCGGGATGGCGAACTGCGGTCGCGGCCAAAGAATCATCTCCTCGCAAACCGGGACGGGACGAACTCGGCTCTACGATGAACCGTCCCGGTTCGCATGCAAAGCCCGATACAGCGTGGCACTCTGCTCCAGGCTCAGAGTCTCCGCCCGCGCAGCGGGTTTTACCTTCGCTGCAGACAGGGCCGCGCGCAATCGCGCCTCATCATAATTCGACTTTAAATTATTCCACAGCGTCTTGCGCTTTTGGGCGAACGAGAGCTTCAGGAAGTCGATGAATCCGTCGTTGCTCCGCCCTCCGTTCGTGCCATCGGAGAGACCAAGTTCCCGCTGCCGCGGACTCATCGTCAAACGCAGCACGGTCGAGTGCACCTTGGGCGGAGGCGCGAAAGCTCCCGGGGGCAAAGTAAACAATCTCTCGACTGAGGCATAAAGTTGCGCGGTCGCCGAGAGCAGGCCGTAGTCGCGGCTTCCGGGCTCGGCCGCAATACGGTCGGCGACCTCGCGCTGCACCAGAATCACCAGCGTCTCAAAATACTTCGCATAATCGAAGAGCCGCAGCAAAATTTCGGAGGTGATGTAGTAAGGCAGATTGCCGACCACCTTCGCCGGTTCGGGCTTGAACTCGATGCCCGGCCGCCGCAGCCCAGGCTTGGGACCAAACAGCGAATCGAAATCGACCGAGAGAATGTCGGCCTCGATCACTTCGACGTTAGGAAACATGCCAAAGCGCAGCCGAAGCTGCGCCGCCAGCACGCGGTCGATCTCAACCGCGATCAGGCGGCGCGCCCTCTTGGCCAACGGAGAAGTCAGAACCCCGCGCCCGGGGCCGATTTCGAGCACCGTCTTCTGCGCCGTATCGCCCAGCGCGTCGACAATTTGCAAGGCGTAACTGTCGCTGGCCAGAAAATGTTGTCCCAGCTTGGGTTTCAGTTGGGGGCGGCGCGTGGAAACGACCTTGGGCACGTTGACCCTCTTTTCCTCGGGCGCTAGACTGAAGAGTTGGCCCGCATGAATTGCACGCGGGAGCTTCGGTCCCGCCATACTATATTCCATCATAACGTGCGCCGGTAAGGCGGGTCTTGCCTGGGAGGATTCATGCATATTGTATTCGCGGCTTCGGAAGGTGTTCCATTTTCCAAGACCGGAGGCCTCGCCGACGTAGTCGGCGCTCTGCCCCGCGCCCTCGCGGCTCTTGGGCATCAGGTGAGCGTGTACTTGCCGCGCTACCGCCAAACCAAGCTCGCGGATGCGGCCACGGTGGTGCGCAGCATTACCATCCCCTTCGACGATAAGTATCGCTTCGCAACGGTGGTCACGGGCGGCACGCAGGCTGGAGTGCGGTTTTATTTTGTAGAGTATCCCGAGTTTTTCGATCGCGACGCGCTCTACGGCACCCCTGCCGGAGATTATCCGGACAACGCCGAACGCTTCGCGCTTTTCTCGCGCGCCGTGCTGGAAGCCACAAAAATTCTCGGCGTTCCGCACATCTTCCATTGCCACGACTGGCAAGCCGCTCTGATTCCCGTGCTTCTGGGAACGATTTATGCCGAAGATCCCGCCTTCCGCGACGTGGGAACCGTATTCACCATTCACAACATGGGCTATCAGGGGCTGTTTCCGCCGGAAGTTTTGCCCCTGCTCATGCTGCCCTGGGATCTGTTCACCATGTCGAAGATGGAATTCTTCGGTCAGGTGAATTTTCTGAAAGGCGCGCTCACGTATTCCGACTACGTGACCACGGTGAGCCGCAAATACAGCCAGGAAATTCAGACTTCCGAATATGGCTTTGGACTCGAAGGCGTTCTCCGCGACCGCTCCGCCACTGTGACTGGAATTCTGAATGGCGTCGACTACGACGAATGGAGTCCGCAGGCGGACAAGTTCATTGCGGCGAAATTTTCGCCCCAGGATTTGTCCGGCAAGGCGAAGTGCAAGCAGGATCTGCTCGCGGCCTTCGGAGTAACGAATGCCGACCCCAAGCTGCCGGTGATCGGAATCGTCTCGCGCTTCGCCGCGCAGAAGGGGTTCGACCTGATCGCGCAGATCATGGACCGCCTGGCCCGCGAAGAAATGATTGTCGTCGTCCTTGGCTCCGGCGACAAGGTCTATGAAGAAATGTTCATCCGCCTCAACAGGCAATTCCCCAACAAGATCGCGATCAAAGTGGCATACGACAATGCCGTCGCGCACAAGATCGAAGCCGGCGCCGATATGTTCTTGATGCCATCGCGCTACGAACCCTGCGGCCTGAATCAGATCTACAGCCTGAAATACGGCACGGTACCGATCGTGCGCGCCACCGGCGGCCTCGACGATACCATCGACACCTGGGACGCGCGCTCCGGCAAAGGCACCGGCTTCAAGTTCACCGAGTACAACGGCGAAGCCCTGCTGCTCACCATCAAGCAGGCGCTGCAAGCCTATCGCGACCAGACTTCTTGGCAAGCGCTCATGCGCAACGGCATGGGCAAGGATTTTTCCTGGAACGCCTCGGCGCGCGAGTATGGCAAGGTCTACGAGCGCGCGCGGCCGATGAGAAACGCCGCGCCGGCGCCAGAGCCAACGACCGGCTTGGCTGCTTCGCGATAAAAAGCGATTGTCATCCCTCGCGTCGCTCGGGATGAGAGGTCTTCAGGGCCGGTCATGAGCGTGGTAATATTCCCTTCAGCGCAAAGGGCGCATCCGGTCCGCGGAAAGGACAGAAGTCCACCTGCTGCACACAATCCAGCTTTACGAACTTACTTTCTGCCCGTAAATGCGGACCTCGGGCGCATGAAAGGAAGTTCGCCATGCCGGTAAGACGCCTACCATCGCATCCCAACCTCGATTACCTCAAGCATCAAGCCAAAGACTTGTTGAAGGAACATGTTGCCGGCGATCGCGCAGCGGCCCAGCGCATCCGGGAATTTCATCCGGGTTTCGCTCGTGCCACGGACACCGTGATTTTCGCCGCGCCGCTCAAACTCAGCGACGCCCAACTCATCATCGCGCGCGAAGCTGGCTTCCAAAGCTGGCCCAGACTCAAAAGGCATATCGCAAAGCCGACTCAAACCGATCAACTCGATTTGCCGCATCATGAACGAATCGAAGACCCTGCGTTTCGGCGCGCCGTAGATCTTATAGATGCAGGGAACGTCGCGGGATTGCGTGGCTATTTGACCCAGCATCCGAAACTGGTGCATCAACGCGCAGTTTTCGAAGGCTGGAATTATTTTCACAACCCGACTTTGTTGGAGTTCGTGGCCGGAAATCCGGTACGGCACGCCAGGCTGCCGAAAAATATGATTGAGGTCGCGAAGGTCATTCTCGAAGCCGGACCGGACAAGTCTGAATTGAACGAGACTCTGATGCTCGTTGCGACCGGCAGCGTTCCGCGGGAATGTGGGTTGCAAATCCCATTGATCGATCTACTCTGCGATTACGGAGCGGATCCTAATAGTGCCACGCACGCAACTGCGCTGCACGGAGAACGGGAAGCACTCCACTCCTTGGTCAGGCGCGGCGCCCGCATCGATCTGCCGGTGGCGGCCGCTCTGGGGGACGTCGAAGACTTCCGCCGATTGCTTTCCTCGGCCGGAACTGAGGACCGTCACCTAGCCTTGGCCCTGGCGGCGCAGTTGGGTCACATCGAAATCGTTCGCTTGCTGCTGGAGGCGGGGGAAAACCCAAACCGCTACAACCCAGTCGGCGGCCACTCGCACGCGACGCCGCTGCACCAGGCTGCCGGTGCGGGAGACGGAGAAATGGTCCAACTTCTGGTCGAGCGCGGAGCAAGAGTCGATATGAAAGATGTCCTCTGGCACGCGACGCCCGCCGAATGGGCGAGGCACGAAGGCAAATCGCAAGTCGAGGCTTATCTTCGCGGGGCGGAAGCAAGCGCCGCAGACGCAATGGGTACACAACAGGAGCAGGATTAACTCGGGGCAGGTAGCGGCGCGGTTTTGCGGAATTCAGACCTAATTCCAATGGCGTCATCGCGAAGCCCCGCGCTTTCACCAGCGGGGCGAGGGGTCTCCCCCATGTACATGAGCCACTGAGACACTCCCGTGGCGTGATTGGCATTTATTCGCGGCTGCTAGAATTCTCCTACCATGGCTGCGGCGTCGCACATCCCGGCTTTCCCCCGTACCATCTTCCACGTCGATATGGACGCCTTCTTCGTCTCGGTGGAAGAGTTGTACGATCCCTCGCTCAAAGGCAAGCCGGTCGTGGTAGGCGGGCAGCGCCACGAGCGCGGCGTGGTCTCGGCTGCCTCGTATGCGGCGCGCAAGTTCGGAGTTCATTCTGCCATGCCTTTGCGCACAGCGGCCAAGCTGTGTCCGCAGGCAATTTTCGTCGACGGACATCCCGAGCGCTACCGCGAGTGCTCGGAAAAGGTCTACAAAGTGCTGACCGCATTTTCTCCTAAAGTTGAGATGGCATCGATCGACGAAGCTTATCTTGACATGACCGGCACGGCGCGCTTGTTAGGGCCGCCGCTCGCCGCCGCGCACAGATTGCATGGCCGCATGACAGACGATACGCAGTTAAATTGTTCGATCGGCATCGGCTCGTCTCGCCTGATCGCGAAAGTTTCATCCGCGCAAGCCAAGCCCAATGGCGTGCTCTGGATCGTGCCGGGAGAAGAGGCGAAATTCCTCGCGCCTCTCGACGTGCGCGAAATTCCCGGCGTTGGCAAAGTCATGGAGAGCCATCTGCACGCGCTCGGCATCAAGAAAGTTGGAGACCTGGCACGCCTGGAAGAATCCGAGTTAGAAGACCGCTTCGGCAAGTGGGGCCTGGCACTGGCGGGCAAAGCCCGCGGCGAAGATGCCGGCGGCTGGTTCGACTCCGAAGTCGGCGAAGAGACTCCCGCCAAATCCATCAGCCACGAGCATACTTACAACGACGACACCGCCGATGTGAATCAGCTGGAAGCCACGTTGATGAGGCTCTCCGAAATGGTGGCGCGTCGCCTGCGCGAAGCCAATCTGCACGCGCGCACGTTGCAACTCAAACTGCGCTACAAAGATTTCACGACGATCACGCGCGCGCATACGCTGCCGATTGCGACTCAGCTCGATGGCGAAATCTTCTCCCAGATTCGCACGCTCTTCCGCAAGAACTGGAAGCAGGGCATGCAAATCCGCCTGCTGGGCGTGCAAGCGTCCTCGTTCGAGTCCCCCGCCGATCAGATGAACTTACTCGAAGGCGGACGCCAGCAGCGCTGGAAAGATGCGCTGGCCGCCGCCGACCGGCTGCGCGATAAATTCGGCGAATCAAGCGTGAAGCTAGCCGCGGGCATGCGCGGTACCTTTCGCGAGCGCACCCACGAGAATCCGGCGGGACTGCCGGGCAAGAGCAAAACTAACGAGGACTAGAACTGGCGGTGGTCTAAACCCGGACTGCTTAATCGCAGATTTGGCCCGGCTTTCGAGAAAGGCGCGCTCAAACCATGAGCGATGCTAATCACGATGGAGGCGGAAGAGGACTTCTGGGGTTCCTGCTGGCGCTCGGTCTGATCATCGCCGGGTGGGGGCTTGGGGCTCAGGTTAAGGCGACGAAGCTTTCGGACCGCTAGGTCACGGTAGAAGGCCTCATCGAGCGAGCAGTCAAATCCGATCTCGCCATCTGGCCTCTTAGTTATAAGGAGGCTGGGGACGACCCATCTATCCTGTATGCGAAAACTGAGACTGACAAGAAAGCCATTCTTGACTTTCTCGATGAGCAAGACATTAGGCTTCGAGATCGAGTCAGGCGCGGTCCGGGTCGTGGCCACACAAGCCAACAAGGGTAGCAACGCGAGCACCTCACCGTTCTGTTATCGAACGGCAGATCACAGTGCGGACGTCGCGCGTGGATCAGGAGGCAGCCGCGGCGCAGAAGAGAAGTTTGTTATTGCAAAAGGGAATCGTGTTGAGCGGCAATCCAATCTCTGACCCACAAATTCACTAGTCTAAACTCTATGAAGCCGGACATGATTACCGAAGCCACTCGCCAACTCGCAATGCTCGTTCGGCCGCCGATCGGTTCGCGTTGGACTCAGGCAGCAAGGTCGGAGCGATCCGGCAGTGCGAATCAAGGCGTCTTTTCTATCCTGCCCGCGGATCAGGGCAGCGACACCGCTGAAGCCGGAGAAATCACGAACGGGAACTTCGACGGTGACAGCAGCCTTATCAAAACAGTTGGCGTCGTAACTTCCGTGCCGTATTACATCGAAAAGTACCGCCGATCCTGCCGGCAGCGCCCCCAAGTTGACCGTTCCGCCAACAGCTCACTAAGATTCCCAGTCACTAGCAATCATCTCCAGGAGATCGCCATGCCACTCACGCCGCGGCGCAAGTCCGCTCGGGCTGTAGCTTCAACTCTATTTCTAATATTTACGCTCCCGTTATTTTCCCCAAGCGCCTCCGCGCAGAGCGATCCGCAGCTGCTCCTGCGTTATCCCACCGTCAGCAAAACGCAAATTGTTTTCAATTACGCCGGAGATCTGTGGAGCGTGAGCCGCGACGGCGGCGAAGCCCACCGCCTCACCTCCGGCGTGGGAGAAGAAACCGAGCCTAGCTTTTCGCCCGACGGCAGCATGATCGCCTTTACCGGAGAGTATGACGGGAACCGCGATGTCTACGTCGTGGCGGCATCCGGCGGTGTGCCGAAGCGACTGACCTTCCATCCCGCGGACGAGGAAGTCCTGGGCTGGACGCCCGACGGCAAGAATATTCTATTCGCTTCGTGGGGCAGCAGCTTCCGCCACTTCGAAGATCAGCTCTACACTGTACCGGTCGATGGCGGATTTCCCGCCAAGCTGCCGCTGCCCATCGCCGAGGAATCGTCTTTCTCGCCCGACGGGACGCATCTCGCCTACGTGCCCCACCCGCAATGGCAGCGTGCCTGGAAGCGCTACCACGGCGGCCAGACCACTCCCGTCTGGATCGCAGACCTCAAAGATTCCAGCATCACGAAAATTCCGCGCGACAATTCGAACGATCACTATCCCCTGTGGGTGGGCGATAGCATTTATTTTCTTTCCGACCGCAACGGACCGGTGAGTCTCTTTGCTTACGACGTCAAGAGCAAGCAAGTCAGGGAGGCTTTGCACAGCGACGGCTTGGATTTCAAAACCGCCTCCGCCGGGCCCGACGCCATCGTGATCGAGCAATTCGGCGCGATCAAACTTTACGATCTGGAGACGAAGCAGACCAAGAATATTTCTATTCACGTGAGCGGCGACTTGCAGGCCGTGCGCCCGCACTTCGCCAAGGTCGACCCCAAGCGCATTCAGAATTTCGGCATCTCTCCCAGCGGCGCCCGCGCCGTGTTTGAAGCGTGGGGAGAAATTTTCACCGTGCCCACCGATAAAGGCGATATCCGTAATCTCACGCGCAGTCCCGCCGTTGCCGATCGCGATCCGGCATGGTCGCCGGATGGAAAGTCCATCGCTTACTTTTCCGAGGAACGCGGCGAATACGAATTATGCGTTCGCGATCAGAATGGTTTGGGCGAGGTACGGCACATCAACTTGGGGAATCCCCCCTCGTTTTTCTACAATCCCACGTGGTCGCCCGACAGCAAGAACATCGCGTACTCCGACAAGCGCTTGAATCTGTGGTACGTCGATCTCGATAATCCCACGCCGAAGCTGATTGATACCGATTACTTTGGAGGCTTTGCCGCAACCCAACTCAGCCAGACCTGGGCTCCCGACAACAAATGGATCGCCTACACCCGCCAACTGCCCAGCGGACTGCGCGCCGTGTTTGTCTACTCGATCGATCAAGGCAAGGCTTCGCAGATCACCGACGGCATGAGCGACGCGCAGTACCCCGCCTGGGATAAGAACGGAAAATATCTCTACTTCACCGCCTCCACCGACACGGCGCTGACGACCGCCGGACTCGACATGTCGAGTGACGAGCACCGCATCTCGCGCAGCGTTTATGTCGCGGTCTTGAGCAGGGATTTGCCATCGCCCTTGGCTCCGGAAAGCGACGAAGAAAAATCCGCCGACGCCGACAAAGACAAAGCTTCCGACCAAGACAAAGGTAAAGATAAGAGTAAAGACAAAGGCAAAGCGGGCAAGTCTTCGTCCCACGATAAAGACGTCAGCGCAGATAAAAATACAGATAAAGATAAAGACAAGGACGAGAAAGCGAAGAAAGAGGAACCCGTCGTCGTCAAGGTCGATCTGGAAGGAATCGGCCAGCGCATTCTCGACCTACCGATTCCCGCGAAGAACTACACCAATCTGCTGGCCGGAAAATCCGGAATTCTGTTCTTAGCCGAAGGCCCCATGGTCATTACGGAGGCCGATCAGGAGAACCCGCCGCTCGTTATCCAGAAGTTTGATCTCAGCAAACGCAAGGTCGATAAGTGGATTGAGGAAGCGAACGACTACACGGTGTCGTTCGACGGCGAAAAAATTCTCTATCGCAAAGGCGATGCCTGGGCGACCGCTTCCGCCGAGGAACCGCCCGGAGCGCCCAGGCCGGGCGCTCTGCCCAAGCCTGGCATCGGCCCGCTGAAGCTCGATGGTTGGGAGGTTTATGTGGAGCCGCGCGCCGTGTGGAGGCAGATTTACAACGAGACTTGGCGCATCGAACGCGACTTCTTCTACGACCCGCACTATCACGGACTCGATCTCGACAAAGTCAAAAAGAAGTATGAACCCTATCTAGAGGGCGTCGCCTCGCGCGAAGAACTCACCTATCTGTTTCAAGAGTGCCTCGGAGAAATGACCGTCGGCCACATGTTCGTGGGCGGCGGCGAAAAGCCTGAGATTAAAAAGATAAAGGGAGGTCTGCTCGGCGCCGACTACCGCCTGGAGAACGGCCGCTACCGACTGGCGAAAGTCTACGACGGAGAAAACTGGAATCCAGGGATGGAGGCTCCACTCACGCAGCCCGGCGTCAACGCCCAAGTGGGCGACTACATTCTCGCGGTGAATGGCCGTGAATTGCACGCGCAGGATAACATTTACAGCTTCTTCGAAGAGACCGCCGGCAAGCAAGTCGTGCTGAAGATTGGCGCCGGCCCCGACGGCAAGGATTCGCGCGAGGTCACCGTGGTTCCCGTCGACAGCGAAGAGCGGCTGCGTTTCCTCGATTGGATTGAAAGTAATCGCCGCGCAGTCGACAAAGCTACCGGAGGCCGCATCGCTTATGTCTACGTTCCAAACACGGGCGGCGGAGGTTTCACCAGCTTCAATCGCTACTTCTTTTCGCAAGTCGGCAAAGAGGCGGTGATCATCGACGAGCGCTTCAACGAAGGCGGCCAACTCGCCGACTACATCGTCGACTATTTGAAGCGTCCGATGATGAGCAAAGTTGTAACCCGCGAAGGCCACGACTGGTCAAGCCCATCGGAGGCCATCTACGGGCCGAAGGTGATGATCATCAACGAAATGTCCGGCTCCGGCGGCGACGCGCTGCCCTGGTATTTCCGCAAGGCCGGCCTGGGCCCACTCGTCGGCAAGAAAACTTGGGGAGGGCTGGTTGGCATCGGCGGCTACCCCGAACTGCTCGACGGCGGTCGCGTAACCGCGCCGCGCGCCGCACTCTACGGCCTCAACGGCGATTGGGAGGTCGAGAATCACGGAGTCGCTCCCGATATCGAGATCGATCTCGATCCAGCGGCTTTTCGCCAAGGCCACGACGCGCAACTCGATAAAGCGATTGAAGTCGTGATGCAACAATTGAAAGAACATCCTCTGCCGCAGTATCAACTGCCGGCGTATCCGAATTACCACGAGAAGGATGGGTTAGGAATGAAGTGAAGGCTAGGATATTTTTCGGATCGACCATTGTATCGTCCCTTGAAAAATTAGACATCGAGCACTTGTTCGGCGGGGGAGTTTCACAAAACTGGCGAGACCGGCATGCCAATATCGAATAAACGAAGGCCGGGTATCCCGGAAGGTGATTCCGGATTCCCGGCCTGCGTCTTATTGCAACTCGATTGAACTAAGTTAGTTGCTCGGAGTTGTATTCGCGGCAGCTGTAGCGGGTGTGGTGCTCGGCGTCGTCGAGGTGCCGTAGCGCATCAGCCGCGGATAGAACGGCGTAACTTCAAACGGCATCTTGTCGCGCGCCGACGTAATTGCCACCGGAGCCGTCTTCACCATCTCAGCCTTGTCGTCCCACGGATTCACCTTGATGCGTCCACCCAGCGGCAACGCCGCGACTTGATCGAGCTTGGTGTTATCGAGCGCCGGGCCCTGCGTCGAGAGCGCCGACAAACGCGTCACCGCATTGCCCTGAGCCATCGGATTGCCCAAATGCGTGGTCAGAAGCGCATTGAGCTGCGGCGCGCGGGATTGCAATGCCTTCAGGAACAATCCCACGCTCTCTAGCTTCTGCGCGTAAGGAGAATTCTTCAGTAACTCGACCGCTTTTTTATCGGCTGCGGCTTCTTCTTCCGGAATATGTTTGAATCCCAGATTGTTGTAAGTGGAATCGTCGGAGAACAGCATGCGATCGTTGAAGGCATACTTGCTGCCCAGGTTGTGCCCGAGCACGATGTGCGCCAGTTCATGCGAGAGCACGGCGGCCAGGCTGGCTTCGTCGGGCAGCACGTCGATCAGTCCGCGGCTGATGACGATGGTGTTACCCACGCTGAAAGTTTCCAGCGGCGCCGTCAACAGCACCCGCGTGCGCACCGGCCGCGGCAGATCGATGTTGTTGGTAACTTCCAAATTGTTGACTACAGTCTGCAGAATCCGGTCCACGTCGCCTTCCGGCGCGAGCAGCCCGGCGCGGGTCAGGCGCTCCACCACGTTGTCTTCCGCCTGCTGCTGCCATTGCCGCTCGGCCTGCAGCGGAGAGGCGTCTTGCTGGGTGGGGCTTTCATCCTTCACGCTGTCGACGCGAATCTGCGTGAGCTCATCGTCTTTTTCGTTCTTCTTCAGGTCGTAGCCCCAGATTTTGGTTTGGGCTTTGAAAGCGATTTTGTTCTTGACGCCGGCGCTGAAGTCGCCTTCTTCGCTATAAATGTAAGCCGGAACCCAGTAGCCCGGAATCAGATTCAAGCGCCAGCTATCCATGTGGAAGAAAAACGAATTCTTCGGCGCGGGAACATAAGTTCCGTTCAGCCGCACGATGTTGTAATCCTGATCTTCCACCCAGATGCGTCCGATGAATCGTCCCTTGCCGGCGTTTTTCTTGGGCGTGACGTCGAACATCAGGCAGCGAATGTCGCCGAGAAATTCGCGATGGATGTACTTGAAGTCGTAATGCTCACGGTTAAAGTCGGTGCGGTCGGCGTAAACCATCCAGGAAAATCCCATGGGCTGGTACTGCATCTTGAAGAGTTTGTGGAAGCCGCCCATCAGCCGCATCTCCATGCCCATGTTCTGCTCTTTCAAATAATCTTTGCGGTCCACGGTCTCGCCCATATCCATGCGGCCAAGAAAATAATGATCTTCGCTCGGTACCGGCCCGAGTTGCGGATCGGCAGCTAAATTCTGCAGATAAGTTTCGACCACCGGGGTGCGCGTGGAGAGTGCCTTCATCAACCCATGTTCGCGCTCGATGAAGCGATCGACCACCTGATCCATGGTCGTGGGCTGAGGCAACGCCGAGGTGGTGGGCGCCGGAGCCGTTCCCGCCGTGGCCTCGGACTCCGCCGACGGCGCGGGCTGTGGAGCTGCGGCCGCGATCGGAGGCGCGTCAGCTTGCGAATTCGAACTCTGCTGCGCGGCGGCGCTCAGCGAAAGCAGCAGTGCGGCGGCGAACATCCCTTTCCCCGTGCGCATAACTCGTCTCTCCAATTTCTCTTTCTCGGTCACGTTCATATTTTCGTTCGAATCCAGTTCTCGAAATCGATCTCTAGTAAGCGAGTTGAAACACCACATGCACGACCGCGGTCGAATCCACCGGCCGCCCGATACGCAGCGCCGGCTTGAAGCGCATCTTGTTGGCTGCGGCCATCGCCGCTTCGTCCAGCCCATGACCCAATCCCCGCACCACGCGGTTCACTTGGAGCGTTCCGTTGGCGTTGAATATCACCTCCAGCAGAACTTCGCCCTCGATCTTTAAACCCCGCGCCTCGTCGGTATAAACCGGCTGCGGTTTGAAAGTGATCTCGACTGGAATCGTCGCCGGTCCCGATTCTTGCGCGATCTTCGGACCGGCGTGTACCACTTGCTCCGAGCCAAATCCCCCGGTTGAAACTCCAGCGCCGCGACCGTCGCCTTTGCTCGCGGATGCGATGCCATTGCCGAAGTCTGCGCTGGCGACGGTCCCTTTGTTACCTTTTGCCCCGCCCGATCCGTTGCCTTGCCCCGGGCCCACCGGCATATCGAAGCCGCCGGCCTGCGCGGCGTGGAGTTTGGCCCCTTGCTTGCCTGTCCCCTTCAATCCGTTGGGATCGCCGAATCCCCCGGTCTGCACTTTCTCCACAGCCGCATTCACGGTCGGAGCCACCGAGCTGCCCCCGAAATCTCCCGTATGCACCAGCTGCGGACGCGCCGCGCTCGCCATCTTGATCTGCGGGGCGGCGAATTGGTTCACGATCACCTTCGGCGCTTCGATCGGTTCTGGCGCGGCCTTGTGAACCTCATGAGGAACGACTAATGTAGGCCGCTCGAACACCGGCGCCGCCGGAAGCAGCTTTACTTTCAAGCGGTTCACCTTGATGGGCGCCGCGGGCTCCGGGATGGGCGCGGGCTCCGGCTTCATCGCCGGCAGTGGAATCAACTCCGTCACGCGATACTCTTTAAGCGCCAGCCGGTCGGGAAAAAAAACGCCGAGATTGATCAACAACAGCGTGGCCAGCACCACGAAGCCGTAGCTCGCGGCCAGCGCGCGCCGGTCAATCTTGCGCTCCGGCAACAGCCCGAGCTGATAATTGCTGTGAAACGCCGCCATGTATGAACTCCAAGGGGACCCTGGCCAAGGGAGCGGACCAGGATTGGAGGTTTCACTTTAAGCGACAAAGGACAGGGGGTAAACGTGCCCACGGCTCTTGACCGATGGTAACCCAAGAAGGGTGGTTACGGGAATGAACCAGAACGGGCCGAACACCGCGAAGAAAGGAGCAAAAACAGTCGGATCCTACACAGCAAATCTTACCCATGATTCGCATTCGATCGGCGAGGGGGAAGGGGCACCGAGTTACAGGGCTCGCCGCAATACGATTCGCTCGAAGAGCAACACTAGTCCGGCGTCATCCCCAACATGTCCTCGTGACCCGCAAACACTTTGGACAATTTGGTCAGCCGAAACAACTCCTTCAAACGCTGATTCAGATTGATCAGCCTAAGCTCGCATTCTTGTCTTTTCGCCGATAGGTAAATACTAACCAAAGCGCCGAGACCGGAACTATCCATGTAACTCACATCGGTTAAGTCCAGCACGATGCGATTGGTTTGAGGAATGAGATTCCGCACAGTGGTCTGCAGGTCGGCGGTGGTGGTAGAGGTGATCCTGCCAGAGCAGCGGACCACAGTTTGTTCCGGAGATTTCTCAGTCTCCATCTGCAATTCCGAACCGGGAATCGGATTCGCGGCCATATGGGCCTCCTTGAGAAAGGACCTGAACTGAGCAAGTCGCAGACTGTGTTGGTCGGGCAGGGACCGGCCAGAGCCATGATGATACAGTCCCGGCGAACTTGACTACGATACTCCGGTTTTGAGGGAAGTCAAGACGGAGTTTGGCAATGGCGTGTGGCCCATCCTTTCGCGTTCCTCTGACGAAACAAGCCTCGCTCGTGGCGGGCAAAGATGGGGCCAGCCCCCACCGGATTGATCCAGTGGCTATTGCAGCTTCGCGTACTCGGCTTTGGTTTGCTTCAGGATGGGAACGTCCGGGTCGGCGTCGTTCCAGAGCGTGAGGAAATCTTTGTAGACCGCGAGTGCCCGGACGCGGGCGGCATCGGCATCCGCCCCCTGCGAGGTTCTTGCCTCCAAAGCATTTGCGCGAGCCACTCCCAGATGCGCCAACGCTCCCGTCCAGCAGTTCCAGACGATGCCGCTATGGTCGAGGATCTTCTGAAACTCGGCGGCGGCTTCCTTGCCCTGCCCCGCCGCCAGATACGCCTGGCCGCGAATGTAGGTGGGATAGAGGCAGGAGAGGTTTGCGACAAAGAATATCTGCCCGTACTCGAGGGGCGATACAGGCTCCAGGCCCGTACTCGCGGCGGCCGGATTCCTTCGGTTGAGCGCCAGTTGCGCGTGAATCGCGGGCAGCCAGAGAGATTGCATCTGTGTGTCAGGCGGGTAACGCTTATTCAGCTCTTGTGCGAGCGATTCGGCTCGGGCGGCATCACCCGCCATGGCAAAGGCGAGCGTGCTTCGACGTCGACACCCTGGCTATTAGAAACCCAGCTTCCGTCCTTCGTCGGCTGTTTGTTTCGCCTGCGTCAGGTTACCGAATGCGGCTTCACGCAATGCCACGTTCTCCAGCCAGATTGCTCCATTTTCCTTTCTGTCGGCGCGAACCGCCGACTCTACCGACCACTTCGTCAGTTCCCGCGCTTTGCCGACGTGACCTGTGTAGGCCTCGGTGTCGGATGCGAGTGAAAGCCCTTGGTTTTCTTCGGGCCTGCCCGCAAACCACTGTTGCTGTTCCGCCATGGCGCCGGCATCGCCACGCAGAAAATCCACACCATACAGGGCCATGTGCAAAATGTAGTTATCGACCTTTCGCGCCTGCCCCTGCGCAATGATCTGCCGCGCTTCATCCGAACGCTGCAGGGCCAGCGTAGCGTTGGCGAGATTCATGCACACCCCGGGTGAGTCAGGCAACTCTTTGTTGCACTCTCGAAAGGCCTGTGCTCCTTTCTCGTACTCTCCTTCTTTAAAGTAAACCAAGCCCAGTCCAGCCTGTCCCATGTATCCCGGATAGCTTGCCATCAGTTGCTGATTCGCCTGAGCCGCTTTGTCCAGTTCCCCGGTGACGCTCCAGTGGTAGTCAGCGGCAATGACCAGCCTCTCCCGCGCGCTGGTGAACTGTAAGTCACTGATGATAGAGATTTAAGCGGATTGGGTCCGCGATTTTTTTGACGATCGAAACCAGGCAAAAACCGGAACTCCGGCCAGAATCACGGCCAACCCGTAGAAAGAATTCGGCCAGTTTTCCCGAAACGTGTAATAAAGAAGAACCGCAGCCACGACCACGAACCACGCGGGAACGACAGGATAGCCGAGCACGCGAAAGGGCCGAGCCGCTTGCGGATCGCGCCAGCGAAAAACAAACACCGTGCTGCCGGCGATCATGTAAAAAAGCCACTCCGCGAAGATCGCGAGTGAAAACAGCTGCCGGAAACTTCCTCCCAGCAGCAAAAGCGCAATCGACAACACCGCCTGCATCACGATGGCAACCGAAGGCGTGTGAAAGCGCGGATGCACATCGGCCAGCGCCGAAAAAAAATAGCCATCGCGCGCCACCGCGAAGGGCACGCGCGCCCCGCTCATGATAGTGCCGTTCAGCGTGACCAGCATCGAAACAGCCATGCCCGCAGAGACGATGCTCGCGCCCATCTGTCCCATCACGACCGCCACCGCATCCGAAGCCGGCCGCGACGACGCGGCAATCGCGCTGGCCGGCAACACGTATTGCACCCCGGCATTCACCAGCACATACAACACGCCCACCGTGGCCACGCCGGCAATCAGCGCAATCGGAATATTGCGCCCGGGATTCTTTACTTCGCCGCCCACCATATTCAAGTCATTCCAGCCGTCATAAGCCCACAGCGCCGCCACCAGCGCGGCCATGAAGCCGGCGATCCCACCCTTGGCCCCGGCGAACGTTCCTGCAAAATTGCTCCAGCCGCGTCCAGGCGCGCTCCCCGCGCCGCTGAAGCACACGACCACGATGCCCACGATGATGGCCACTTTTAGAATCGTGAAGATGAGTTGAAACTCCCCCGCCTTCTTCACCCCCAGATAATTCAGAACAGAAATCAGAACCGCCGCGGCGATCGCAACCAGTTGTCCCCAGGTAACGGCGAAGGAGTAATGGAGAATGCGGGTTGCGATAATGTCTTCCGAGAAGAAATAAAAGATGGGGAACGTTCCCAGTATCCTAACCAGACCTGTCGCGATCGTAGCCACCGAAGCTGGTTTGGCGATCACAAACCAGGTCCACGCGTAGAGAAAGCCGCCCAGCGGACCGTAAGCGTCTCGCACGTAAACATACTCTCCGCCCGCCTGCGGCTTCATGGCCCCAAGTTCGGCGTAAGTGAGCGCGCCAAAGAAAGACAGCAGCCCGCCCACCAGCCATGCCAGATACACCAATTTCGCAGAGCCAACAGCCTGCATCATCTCGGCCGGAACCAGAAAGATGCCGCTGCCAATGATCGTCCCGACTACAACGGCCGCCGCATGGCTGACGCCGAGATCGCGCTCGAGTTCCGGACGCGGGATAGTTCGCTGAATAGACTCCGGCATGGTTGGAGTGAGCAGTATAAGGCAGGAAAGCAGATTCACTCTTGAGTGAGATAGCTTGCTGTGTAGCCGACTCCAAACGTGACCACCGTCCCGATCATCACCCACCAAGTCCATGGCACGCGCGTTCCCCACAGATACAATTCCACGCCGAAGCCAAACAGCATTCCAACCATCGCGCCGCGGTGATTGGCCCTCCGCGTGAGAACGCCCAACAGGAAAACTCCGAGCAACGCACCGTAAGCCACGGATGCAATCTGCAGCCCCACTTCGATCACGCGCCCAACTTTATGCAGCGACAATACCGCGATTACAAATAACAACAACGCCCATCCGAATGTGGACAGCCTCGAGACCAGCATTCGCCGCCGCTCGTCGGATTGCGGACGGAAGCGCACGTAAAAATCCATGATGGAAGTGGACGACAAGGCATTGAGCGCCGCGCTCAAGTTCGACATCGCCGCCGCCAGAATCGCGGCGATCAGCAAACCCGAAATCCCATGCGGCATGCGGCTGACAATGAACGTGGGATAGATGCGGTCCGGCTTGACGAAATTCGCCGAGGGCACGCGATAGTACGCCCACAACATGATCCCAACTATCAGAAACAACGCAAATTGAAACAGAATCGCGACCCCGCTCGAAAGCAACGCCGTCACCGATTGTTTCTGGCTTCGAGCCGCAAGCAGGCGCTGCACAATGAGTTGATCGGTGCCGTGGCTCGCCGTTGTCAAAAACGTCCCGCCAATCACGCCCGCCCAGAATGTATAAGGAATCCAAAAACTGGGCGTGAAGTCGAACACCTGCAGCTTGCCCGCGCTAGCCGCCGCTGCGTGAATCGCCGTCCATCCCCCGGGCACGAGATGGAGAATCGTCCACAGGCCCACCATCGTGCCTCCGACATAGATCGCGGTCTGCACTACATCGGTCCAGATCACGGCGGCCAGGCCGCCCTCGAACGTATAGACGAGCGTCAATATAGTGATGATGGCGATGGAGGTGACTTCGCCCGTTCCGAGCGCGATCGACACGACGATCGACACGGCATAGACGCGCACTCCCTCGGCCGCGGTTCGCGTGAGCAGAAACAGCCCGGCCGTCAGGGAGCGCAAGCTGCGCCCAAAGCGCCGTTCGATCAATTCGTACGCAGTGTAAAGATCGCCGCGAAAGTAATGCGGCAACAGCACGAAACTGATCACCACGCGCCCCACCACATAGCCCATCACGACTTGCAGAAAGGTGAGGTTGGTGTCGTAGGCAAGGCCGGGAATGCTGATGATGGTTAGCGTGCTGGTTTCTGCTGCGACAATTGAAAGCGCAATCGCCCACCAGGGAATATCGCGGCCGGCCAGAAAATAATCGCGCAGAGTACGCTGCCGCTTGCGGAAGCGCAGCCCAAACAGTGTAATCCCTACCAGATACAGGGCGATGATCGCGAGATCGAGTTTGTCGAGGCCCATGCGTTCTGCTGCCGCGCTTGCGCTAGATCACCTTGCGCGCCACGATCTTCGCCGGATCGTAAGCTTCGGAGGAACAGAGAACCAGCCACAACTGGCGGTCGCCGTCGTTGCGCACCGCGTGAGAAGCGCCTGGCGAAACCAGCACCCCCACCGCCGTGGCGCCGTCAAAGTTGCGGTGCTGTGTGGCCGTACTCTCGCCCTCATCCCAGTGTAGCGACCACGGGGAACCGGGCAAGATCACATTGGCCTGGCTCTTGGTGACGTGATAGTGATTGCCGCGCACCGCTTGCGGCGAGATCGAAGCCACGAGCAGGTCGGCGATTTGTCCCACGAAATTGTGCGCCTCCCGCGGCAGGGCAATGCCGAAGCCGCGCGCGTCGCCGCGGTCGTTGAGTTCGATGATTCGAATCTTCTCAGGCAAGTAGCTCGCTCTTTCTGATGCTGGAGTGAAGCTATTATGGCCGTGCCGCCGCCTTCTCGCGAGTGAGACTCTTTGGTCCCCGTTGGCAAAGTCGAAAATCTTGAATTGCCCTATGGTAGAAATGACTCGTGAGTTACTACTTGGGCATCGATGGAGGCGGCAGCAAGACAACTTGTGCCGTGGGCGACGAGACCGCGCTGTTGGCCACGGTGACCACCGGGCCGAGCAACATTATTCGCGTGGGCGAGCCGCGTGCTCGGGAATCTTTGCATGAAGCGATAAGCCAGGCGTGCGCCGCCGCGCACATCGATCCCGCGCAAATCACTCAGGCCTGCATAGGTGTGGCGGGCGCCGCGCGTGAAGAAGTTTCCGGCGCCGTGCGCAAGATCGTTGCCGACCTGATTCCGGGGAAGATCGAAGTCGTAGGCGACATGGAGATCGCCATGGAAGCCGCTTTCGGTGAGGGCCCGGGAGTAATCGTGATTGCGGGAACCGGATCGATCGCTTACGGCCGCGATGCGCAAGGCCGCACTGCCCGCGCCGGAGGCTGGGGCTTCGCCGTCTCAGACGAAGGCTCGGCGCACTGGATCGGCAGGGCCGCGGTAGCCGGCCTGCTTCGCGCCATCGATGATGGAGAAATCGCCGATCGATCGATGGCCGAAACAACTCCATTCTTCCGCGCACTTAGGGAGACGTGGAACGTACGCTCGATCGACGAGTTAGTAAGCAAGTCCAACTCGAATCCAGATTTCGCCGCGCTTTTTCCCGCTGTGCTGGCTGCTGCCGACGCCGGGGATGCGGTAGCTCCGCGCGTGCTCGCGTTAGCAGGAGCTAAGCTGGCGCACCTCGCCGGGATCGTCGCACGCCGGCTCTTCGACGCAACGGATGCGAGTTCGGCATCGCTCGCCATAGCAGGCGGTGTCTTCCGTCATGCGGCAACGGTTCGCGAAAGTTTTCAAAGCGCAATCTGTGAGGAACATCCCGGCGTGCAATTGAATCGGCAAGTGGAACCGGTCCACGGCGCACTTCAGCACGCGCGCAAAACTGGCTGTGAACGCTGAGCCGGAAGGGAAGGCGCGTTGGCCTAAGGTGTCGCGGATATTTCATTTTGAATCCGCCAAACGGCAGCTATAATGGGTTTCGAATGAGGTGGATTCTATGTTCATCCCCCGCCTTCTGGTTCAGTCCCTTCTGCTCTCGCTAGGCGTTGCGGCGCTAGCCGCGCAGTCAATGCCGAACAACCCCGGCCAGCCTTCTGTCCCGCCTCTCAGTGCGCAGCCAGGTCTTCGTATCGGGCCGCTCCAGGATTTTCACTTGCATGGCACCCCGGCACCGGAGACTTCCCAGCTTATTCCGGCACCGGTGATTTACGGGAAACCCCTTGGCTCTGATCGGAGTGAAGTTGTCTGCTACTCGATTCGTAGCTATCGCGTTACTCGCGACGATCCCGAGTCAGACTCAACGAGACCTTCGGGGTATTCCACGTGCCAGCCCTCGGATCGGTTCGAAGTGAAGGAGGCCGGGGAACGGCAGCAGATTCGGGGTCGTTGAGCTTATTCCAGGAAGCTAGCCCGTCATCCGGTCAGATGATGGAGTTACCTCCCGCCGCCCACTTCCAGAATTGCGCCGGTGGTGTAAGACGCGGCGGGCGAGAGCAACCACAACACTGCCTCGGCCACTTCGAGCGGTGTGCCCGGTCGTTGCATCGGCACAGTTGCGGCCAGCCGCTGTAGCCGATCAGGCGCTCCGTTGGCGGCATGCAGCCCAGTTTCAATCAATCCCGGGGCAACCGCGTTTACGCGGATGCCTTCCGTCGCGACTTCCCGCGCCAATCCGATCGTGAAGCTATCGATCGCGCCTTTGGATGCCGCATAGTGCACCCACTCACCGGCCGCTCCAGTGTGCGCGGCGCGAGAAGAAATATTTACGATCGCCCCGCCGCTTCCTCCATGCAGAGTTGACATGCGGCGCACCGCCTCGCGGGCGCATATGATCGCGCCGGTTATATTGACCGCCGTGACTCGCGCAAGGATTTCCGCACGCACCGATTCCACTCGCGCGAATCCTCCTGTAATGGCGGCGTTATTGACCAAAGCTTTGATTGGCCCCAGTTCGCGCTCAGCGGTTTCAAAAAGCCGGACGATATTCTCTTCGCGGCCGACGTCCGCGCGAATCGCACAAGCGCGTCCACCGGAAGAAATAACTTGTTCAACGACCGAACGTGCCTCGCGCTCGCCTGTCACAAAGTTGACGGCTACAGAAAAGCCGCGTGCGCCTGCCAACTTGGCGATGGCTGCACCGATGCCGCGGCTCGCTCCGGTTACGATGAGCGTGCCGCGGCCGTTCTTCTGCGGCTTAGATTCCTGTGGTATAGACGGGGACCCCGCTCGACAGACTAAATTTAACAAGAAAGCCGTGCATGTGGTAGGACTCATGATCGTAGTATCGGCTCCTCGTCATGATCGCCGTTGTCTTGCGACTTCCTGGAGCATGACGAAACTTGCGGCCACGGGCCTTCGTCACCCTTGATGCGCGGGAATCGCGGGAGCATTTCCTCTAAAACGGTCTCTAATGTCGTCAAGCGAGGCACAGGAGTGTCTTGCACGACAGGTGTCTTGCATGAACCGTGTCTTTAAGAACGCTGCCCTTGTCTTGGCTGTGATCGTTTTTTGTGCCGTAAGCCTCCTCTCGCAGGCGGGAGCCGGCGACGAATTGAATCTGGGAGTTCACGCCTACAAACAGGCACGTTACGCGGAGGCCATTCTTCACTTCCAGAAAGCGGCCGAGCTTGACCCCAGCAACATCCATGCGCATCTGTACCTCGCTACTTGTTACGCCCAGCAGTACATCCCTGGCGCAGAGACTCCGGAAAATCTCCAAATGGCGGAGCTGGCCATCGAGCAATACCAGCACGTCCTCGACTCCGACGCGGCGCACACTGACAAAAGCAACAGCGCCAAAGGCATCGCGTATCTCTACCTGCAGATGAAGAAGTTCGAGGACTCCAAGAAGCATTACCAGATGGCCTCAGACCTCGATCCCAAAGATCCCGAGCCGTACTACTCGATCGGCGTCATGGCTTGGACCATCTGCTACCAACCGCGCATGGAAGAACGCGCCAGGCTAGGCGTGAAGCCAGACCAGGCTCTGGATCCGGCCAAACAAGATCAGAGGAAGGCCTGCGAGGAGCTGAAGCTCAAGAGCGCGCCCATCATCGAAGAGGGCATCGACCATCTGAATCAAGCAATCAAACTCCGTCCTGATTATGACGACGCCATGGCTTACATAAACCTGATGTACCGCGAGAAGGCAGACCTGGAATGCGACGACCCCACCGCCCGGAGAGAAGATCTAAAGATCGCCGACGATTGGGTCGACAAAACTCTGGCCACAAAGAAAACCAAGGCCGAGAAGACCCTCCCCTCGCTGCCGAATCGACAATGACATTTGTCTTGCGCGTTGCCTCGATGCTGTAGCTTTCCTCTGCTCCTCGGTGCTCTCCGGCGTGAGTCCGTTTTCGCGTAGAATACGCGCTGTTCGTCACGGAGGGAACATGAAGTCGTTCCTGCTAATTCTTGTTGCCACGCTCCTGGTTGTGATTGTTGTAGCGCCGAACACGAGGCCATTTGCCAATGCGTCGGCGAAAGCCGGTCCAGACCATCTGCGCCAGTTGGAAGCCGAGTTCATGAAGGCCGCGGCCGAGCATGGCTCGCAGGGATATCTTTCCTACTATGCCGACGATGCCGTCGAGTTGCCCAACGGCGCGCCGATTGTTCAGGGAAAAATAAATATCGCCAAGGGCATGGGCTTTCTCGATCAGAAAGACAATCATCTGACTTGGGCGCCGGTCGGCGCTGACCTGTCCGCCTCGGGCGACCTCGGCTATACCTATGGCACTTTCGAATTCACCTCGAAAGATAAAGACGGAAAGCTCGTGGTTGAGCGGGGAAAGTACACCAGCATCTGGAAGAAGCAGAAAGATGGAAGCTGGAAGGTGGTGTTGGATATGGGGAATGCCAGCGCGGTGCAGTAAGAAAAAGCTCAACCGCAAAGCGCGCGAAGAAGTGCCAGCGCCTCGCGACCGAAGCCGCGCCTTGCATTTTCTTCGCCCCGGACAGTTGCGTTTGCAGTTAATGCCTACAATGCCATCGCGCCTTAGGGGTAATCCTTTAACTCATCGAATACAATCCACTATTTCCGGAAATGATGACTGATTGCTTCGGCCTGCACGCGAGTCACGACCGCCGAAAGCGCTGCCGGGTCTGCCTGCCTCACTGCCTGCACGCTGCCAAAATGTTCGAGCAGGCGCCGTGTCGTGCTCTCGCCCACGCCCGGGATTTCTAATAACTCGGTGGAACGGTCGCGCATCTGGCGGCGCTTGCGATGGAAGGTCACGGCGAAGCGATGGGCTTCATCGCGAATCAGTTGAATCAAGTGTAGCACCGGCGAGTGATGATCGAGCGCGATGGGATCTTTCTCCTGGCCGTAAACGCAGAGAATCTCTTCGCGCTTGGCGATGGCCGCCAGCGGCTGATTAATAATCTCCAACGCTTCGAGGGCCTCGGCGGCGGCGTGCAACTGCCCAAGGCCGCCGTCGATTAAAACTAAACTCGGCATCGGCTTCTCTTCCTGTTGCAGGCGCTTGTAGCGGCGCGTCACCACTTCCCGCATCGAGGCAAAATCGTCCACGCCCTCGACCGTGCGAATGATGAACTTGCGGTAGTCAGACTTCTTCATCTTGCCGTCTTCCCACACCACCATCGAGGCCACGGTTTCCGCGCCTTGAATGTGCGAGATGTCGAAGCACTCGATGCGCTTGGGCAACTCGGGCAGGCTGAGCGCTTCCTGCAGTTCTTCCTGAATCGCCTTGGCGTTGGGCTTGAGCACGCGAAAGCGCTGATCGTAGGATTGCTTCGCGTTGGTGCCGGCAAGATCGATGAGGGCGCGCTTGTCGCCACGCTGCGGAACCAGGATGTGAACCAGGGCGGCGCGTGGGTTTCCGCCCGCGGCTTGCTCGGAGAGTAAGTCCTGCAAGGCTTCGCGATCTTCGAAATCGACAGGGGCGTAGAGGTTGCGCGGCACGTAGGGCTGGCCGATGTAGAGCTGCTTGAGCAGGGCGGAGAAGAATTCGCCGGGGTTGAACTGGTCGTGCAGAGACGGAAGCATTCGTGCGTCCGCGGAGAGCGCGACTCGGTCGCCCTGTTCGGAATCTGCCGGGGCTTCGGCGGCTGGCGAAGTTTGCTCGCCTGGATGGACGCATGTGTCTGTTCCCACGTGGTCTGGGGCCACTTCTGGGAGGTCTTCCCAGAAAAATTCGCGGCGATCCACCACGCGCCCACCGCGCATGTGAAACAAATTCACCGCCAGCATGCCATTTTCAAAGTGATAGCCGAAGACATCGGCATCGTCGCCATCGGCGGCGGCAATCCGCTGTTTTTCCTGCAATTGCTCGACCGTCGAAATCAGGTCGCGGTATCTGGCCGCGCGCTCATACTCCTGCGCTGTGGCGGCTTGCTCCATGCGCTGGTGCAGCGACCGGCTCAAATCCGTGGGGCGGCCTTCGAGAAACAGCTTCACATCGCGCACTGCCTCGTCATAGGCCTCAGGCGTGGTCAGATCCTTCACGCACGGGCCCAGGCAACGCTTGATGTAATACTGCAGGCAGGGCCGCGGATGAAAGCGCGTGAGATCCACTTTACACGAGGGGATTAGGAAATTCCGGTGAATGAGATCGACGATGCGATAGGCCAGGTTCGCGGGAAAGTAGGGCCCGTAGTAGGCGCTGCCATCTTTGCGCAGGCGGCGCGTGACGAAGACCCGCGGCGTGCGCTCGCCCAGCGTTAGCTTTACATAAGGATAAGTCTTGTCGTCTCGCAGCAGAATGTTGAAGCGTGGCTTGCGCTGCTTGATTAAGTTGTTCTCCAGCGCCAGCGCCTCTTTATTGTTGCCGACCACAATGTAGTCGACGTCCACCGCCTCGCGCACCAGCGTGCCGGTCTTCGAATCTTCCCAGCGGCCTTCGTGAAAGTAGCTGGCCACGCGGCTGCGCAGGTTTTTGGCCTTGCCCACGTAGATGACCTCGCCCTCGGCGTTTTTGTAGAGGTACACTCCGGGCTCGGTGGGGATGGTGCGGATTTTCTGCAACAGGTCCATGAATTGGCAGGTTTATTCTATTAGATTGGCAGCGAAGGATTTTGTCGCAAGGCGCCTTCCCGCAGGCCGATGGCTATGGAATCGCGACTCAGGAGTGTGCTACAGTATTGGTCTATGAGTCACACGCTGACGATACGACTTACGGATGAGCTTCTCTGCTGGCTTAAGGAGACCTCGAAGCGCACTGGGGTGCCCATGGGGCGGCTGGTCCGTCAGCAGCTGGAGAGCGCGAAGGCGAACGGAGGAAAACAAAAATTCGTGCGCCATGTCGGGGTATTCAAGGGTGGCCCTGCTAATCTTTCCTCGCGCAAGGGATTTTCCCGTTCATGAAGGGCATCGCCGACACCGGCTTCATAGTGGCCCTGGCCCGGCAAAACGACGAACACCATGCCTGGGCCGCGGGATTGAGCCAGAGAATCACGGAGCCGCTGCTGACATGTGAGTCTGTCCTTGCCGAGGCGGCATTCCATCTGGAATCAAGTTCCTATGTGCTCGCTTTGCTGGACGATGAACTGCTGAAACTGAGTTTTAGCCTCTCCAACAACATTGCCCAAGTGAAAGACTTGGCCGCGCGCTACGCCGATCGCAAGCCCGACTTGGCCGATCTGTGTCTAATCCGTATGTGCGAACTTTATCCTCGTCATTCGTTGATCACCGTCGACGAAGATGATTTCCGTGTTTATCGAAAGAATAAGAGGGAGGTTATTTCCCTGATATGCCCGCCAAGAGGCCGGTGAATGTGACCAGACCGCAACCCTTTCCACCGTATAAAATTTCCATTGCGCGTGTTGCCTTTTCGTTCTTTGGAGTCGACCTCATCCAGCAAGCATCTCTTCGGTAAAGTGCAAGCTGTTGAAAACGTATATACTTATGGTGAACCACTTTGGGGCTGACAACGGCATCGATCGTGCAAAAGTCGGAGTGGGGCTTGCAGCGTTGTATTCGACTCCCAGCATCCCAGGCAAGACCGCAAACGTGGCGGAAGCTAGACACGCCGAGACAAAAGATTAAGGAGCCTTATCCTATGACCCGCACTTCGTTAACCATCTTACTGGCAGCCAGCATGGCGGCGACCTTCGGCTGCACCAGCAAGAACTACGTGAAGCAGCAGACCACGCCGCTGATTAACAAGACCAACGAACTCGACGACATGACGGCCAAGAACAGCAAGGACATCAAAGATGTGGATGCTCGCGCTCAAGCTGGAATCCAGGCCGTAAACGTGAAGACAGCCGAAGTTGAGCAGAAAGCTCAGGCTGCCAACCAGAACGCCAGCTCGGCCCAGCAGGTTGCCGATGCCGCGAACAATCGCGTTGGTATCCTGACCAACACGGTGGCGAATCTGGATAACTATCGCCCAGTCGCTGAGACTTCGGTGAAGTTTGGTTTCAACAAGGACAATCTCACGCCCAAAGCCAAAGAGGCGCTTGACCAGCTCGCTGGAACCATTGCCAGCACCAAGGGCTACATCATCGCGCTCGAGGGCAGCACCGACTCGGTCGGTTCGTCCGAATATAACTACGAACTGAGCCAGCGCCGGGCCAACTCGGTGATCCAGTATCTGGCGGCGAAATACAACGTCCCCGCCCACAAGATTTACGTGATCGGCTTGGGCAAAGACAAGCCGGTGGAGACCAATAAAACGAGCGCGGGCCGCGCCGATAACCGCCGCGTCGACGTTCGGTTGATGACCAACACCGTCGGCGACACGACGCAACCGGCAGCGCCCACCACGACGACCGGTCAAAATAATCCGTCGTCGATGTAGTCAACGAAACGTTATCGAACAGGCTTTCCTCCCCCCGGAGGTTCGCCAAACAGGCCGCTCAACGCCTCCCCCTGAGCGGCCTGTATTTTTTTAGCCGCTGGTTTGCCTTTGAGGCCATGAGCCTCCCATGGCGCTGAAGTTTTCTCTGCAGCCAGTGCGAAGCAGTGAGTTTCAGAAATTGGCCTGACTCGTGGCTGTGTTGAAGGTTGTGGTTGGAAACGTGTCCTGTATGGCCGGGAGCAAGACCTTTCCGGGCGAGCCGGGAATCGGGGAGTTTCCACAGGCCCGCTCTGAAAGGTAAAATAGACGCATGCGATGTTGGTGGTGGATTTTTTTACTGCTGGGAGTGGTTGGCTCGGCATGGGCGCAGCAGAATTCGACCACCCCGCCGCCCTCGGCTCCTTCCGAGAATAAGGATCCTTCCGGATTGAGCCGCGATCTTTCCTTTCCCGAAGACGATCCGCCCCAACCGGCTGTGCCGAGGGATGCCGCGAAGAAGCAAGCACCGGATCTCGCGCCGCCGCGCTCTGATCGCGTGCGTGCCGACGATCTTCCTTCCGGCAGCGGCCAGAGTTCTAGCAAAGAGACCCAGGTCGACTTGAGCCCGCCCGAGGACGATGCCAAAATTCACCCCCAGAGCGCGACCGCCGTGGCCGAGGCCAAGGCCGGAATTGCCGGTGGCGACGGCGTCACCGAGTTCCACACCTGGGATCCGCACAAAGCCGCCAAGAGCGTTGAAGTGGGAGATTTTTATTTCCGGCGCAAAAACTATCGCGCCGCCGAAGATCGCTATCGCGAAGCCCTGCGCTACAAAGACAACGACGCCGTCGCGACCATCCGCCTAGCCATCAGCCTGGAAAAACTCGGGGCCTTAGATGACGCCGCCGCCGAATACGAAAGCTACTTGAGAATCCTGCCTCACGGCCCGCAGGCTGAAGAAGCGCGCAAAGCCATCGAACGCCTGAAGCCGCAGGCCTCCGCCGCAAAACCGCAGTAAGCGCTCGCTGGTATTGTCGTTTGAATTTATTCTCCAACCAGACGTCATCTCGAAACGCGGCGTACTTCAGCTGCGCGAGGGATCTCCCACAGATCGGCGAGGCTTTCGCATCGCATCTCCGCTAGAACAAAAACTTCAACGCAACTTGAATCACGCGCGGACTGACATCCGATTGGATTTGCCCAAAGGTGGGCGATTCGATGTCGCTGACCGGCAGGCGGAAGTTGGTGTGGTTTAACACGTTGAACAACTCCCCGCGGAATTGCAGGTCCTTCGATTCCGTTAGCCGGATGTTCTTGAGTGCTGATAAATCCCAGTCCACATATCCCGGCCCCTGCACCGCGTTGCGGCCTTCGTCGCCGAATACCTCGAAGCGGCCTAGCGGATCGGGTTCAAGTTTCTGAAATGCAGAGGTGTTGAACCATTCCGCCGTCGTGCGTGGCCCGGTATTCGGATTTCCGACTACGTCCGGGCGGTTGCTGGAAAAGCCGGAAATCTCTGGAGCCTGCCCCTGCAGCGAAACGTCGTTCGAATCGAATACGGTGAAGGGCGTGCCGGTCATCGCCGTAACAATGCCGTTCAATTGCCAGTTGCCGAGAACGTGCCCGTACCAACTGCGCGAGCGTTGCAGGAAAGGGAGGCTCCACTGATAGCTCAGCACAAAGCGCTGCCGGGAATCGAACATGGAGCGGCCGCGCTCCGCCGAAAGATCAAAGGGGTTCTGCGCCAGGTCGTTTTCGCCCGCGACGGGCTGCGACGCCGAGCCCGTGATGTTGAAGGAAGAAACGTCGTCGATGGAATGCGACCACGTATAGGACGCGAGAAAGGAAAGGCCATGGCTGAAGCGCTTGCGCAGGCTGGCTTCCAGGGCGTTGTAGCTGGAGTTCGCGATGCTGGCGATTTCACCGACCGAACTGTAAACGCAACTCGGCTGCGTCAGCGTGCAGCCGGAATAGAGCCGGCGCTGGTTCACGTTGTTCTCGGTGGAAATCGGACATGGGCTCGCTACCGAACAGCCGGCACTGGTCGTGTCCAGGCCCGGAATAAAGACGGCCGGATTTCCTTCAAGGAATCGCGGTAGCCTCACCCCAGTGGTGCCGACGTATCCGATCTGAAAAAGCAGGTCTCCACCAAGGGATCGTTGAATGTTCAGATTCCAATCCTGTGCGTAGGGCAGGTGCAGGTTGCGCGCGACCACCAGCAAGGTCATCGGCTCGGGATAAGCCTGGCTGAAGGGGTTCGACGCGTAAAACGGATCGGCGAATGAGTTGACCGGAAAGCTTATCTGCTGCGTCTTGAGGAAAGGTGGTGCGCTCACGGGATCCTGCAGTGGCCCGCCCTCGCCGGTGTAGTACGGCTCGTAAAAAATTCCGTAGGCCGCGCTGACCACAGTCTTCGAGTTCCCGCGCGGGTCCCACGCCAAACCAACGCGTGGAGCGAAAGCCGTTTTCTGCGTCGAGATCAATCCCGCAGGCACTCCCGGGTCAGCGGGGTAGAGAAGTCCCGCCGGAGCGCTGGGCCTCACCGTCGACTGCGCTCCCGGAACGAAGAGATTCACCCGATTCTTGTTCTCGGTGGAGGGAAAGGGCAGTTCATAGCGCAGTCCCAGGTTCAGCGTCAGACGGGATGTGATCTGGTAGTTGTCTTGGCCGTAAGCATCCAAAGCCCGGTCGCGGATTTCACGGTTGAAATCCCCGCCACCTTGCAGGAAGACCACCGGATTGCCTGACAGGAAACTGGCAAATCCGTCGCTGAAGGGGAAATTCGCGAACACAAAGAAACCGTTGCTGGCGATGCCTTGCAAGGCGTTAATCTGGTCGCGGCGATAACCGCCGCCGAATTTTAGCTCGTGGCGGCCATGGATCCAGCTCAAAGAGCCGGAAAGGTCAAAAGTATTTTGGAATGTGTTGCGCGGTCCCGTGATGGGGTCGCCCACCGAGGCGTACCCCCCGACCTGGATAAACGGAGGTCCTGCGGCCGAAGGCAACGTGGGCTCGTATTGAAAACCCAAGTCCAGCGGCGACTCGTGATTCAAGTGCTCGTCCAACAGGAACGTATTGCGGAGAAAGGAAAAGCGCGCCACGCCGATGGTGGTGGGCGAGAAGATGTGCGTCTCTTGAGTGACGAAGTTCTGCGCCCGGTCATATTCGCCCACCGGAAAGCCGGGGACGTTTGCTCCCACCGGCGACAGGGGATCGGTCGTCGGGCTGCTGCTATACATGTATCGGAAATTCAGCGTGTCGGCTCGCGAAAGATAATGATCCACGCGCACGCCGAACTGGTCGGTATTCTCGCTCAGGGTCTGGGTGGCGATGAATCCATTGCTGCCATGGTTGGGCAACGGAAAGAAAGGCAGCACATTCGTGGCGATGGGATTAACGGGCATGAACAGCGTCATTTGGTTGAACGGCACGGGCATTCCGAAGAAGGTGAGTTGCTGCGCCGGGTTCGAGCACAGGCCGCCGGCGGTGAAGCCCGCCGTGCACTCCTGGCCAAAATTGCCCTGCCTTTCCTGCAGCGAAGGCACGGTCGCGGGGACGGTTTCACCCTGCCGGTTGCGGAAGCCCTCGTAATATCCGAAGAAGAAAGTCTTATCCTTGAGGATCGGGCCGCCGAAGGTGGCGCCGAATTGATTCTGCTTCAACGGCTGAACGCTTTGCGTGAAGTAATCGGAGGAGTCCATCGCATCGTCGCGCAGAAATTCCCAGGCAGCGCCGTGAAACGAATTGGATCCCGAGCGCGTCACGATATTCGTCGTGGAGCCGGTGTTGCGCCCGAACTCCGCGTTCGCGTTGTGGCTGAGAATTCTGAACTCGGCGATCGCGTCGATCGGTGGTCTGAGCACAAATCCACCGTCCACCGAACTGACGTTGTCGGCGCCGTCGATCATGAAATTATTCGATTCCGGCCGCTGGCCATCCACAGCGTAAGCCTGGTTCTGGCGCGCCGGGCCGCCGGCTTCGAGCAGTCCGGGCGTCAAGGGCACGACGCCGGGTTGCAGCAATCCCAACTGCGAGAAGTTGCGGCCGTCCAAAGGCAGATCGAGAATCTCGCGCTCCATCACGGTTTGCCCAAGGCTGCTCACCGTGCCCTGCACCAGAGCGGCATCGGCACTCACTTCCACGAGCGCATTCTCCGCCCCCAGCTTGAGACGGACGCCTATGGTCGCGCTCTCGTTCACGTCCAGAGAGATACCTCGCTGCACATATTCCTCAAAACTGCGCGCGCGCACCTGTAACTGGTAATGCCCAATCGGGAGCTCGACCAGCACGTACTCTCCCTGATGATCCGTGACCGCAAGCCGGGTCAGTCCGGTCTCGATCTGCTTTGCGGTAACGCTGGCGGCCTGGACGACCGCACCGCTCGGGTCAAGCACCGTTCCGCGGATGCTTCCGGTGATTTGCTGCGCAGCGAGGTTCAAATTCACCGCATTCAAACCCGCAAAGATCGCGACCAGCAGGCACAAGGCTTTCCTCAGACGAATCGCATTGTTCGCCATTTTCCCCCGCGAATCTCCCTTGACGTTTGAGATCAAAACATCGCGGACCGACAGGCCGCTCAAACGTCCGGCGAGATTTCAACCACAGAATTTAAAGTGGGGCGATTATAGGGAGGTTCAGCGGCGGGTCAATAATGCGAAAGCAGTATTCAGGTTCCGTTGCGGCTGAAGAGACTCTTGCCCGCGTTTCCTTTTCTATTTCTCTACCCGAATGAATTCCCCGGTCGAGGCGTTCACCGCCACGGTCAACTTCGAGGCGTCACGCGAGCTTCCATAGATGACGTGCCAGGTCAGTTCGTTGGTGTTGTGATTCCAATCGCAGATAAAGATAACCGGCGTGCTGGGATCTTTCTCCAGGATTTTTTCTCCGCCGTGTTTTTGCGCGACGGCCAGAGCTTGATCGGAATCGATTTTCAAAAACGCCACGTCAAAAATCTGCGTGGAAGCGTTGCTGGGGTTGTAGGTATCTTCATTGCCGGGCGAAACCCCGCGCGAAGGCGCATCGGGCGCGTTGCTGCCCGACCAGATAAACGGCTTCACGCCGTGCTGCGTGGCAGAGGCGAAGCTCGAGGTCCAGATCGCCGACTTTCCGTCCTGCCCATTGTCTTCCGCCGTCGGCGTCGATTGAATACGGAAAGGTTTTACGTCCACGGCGTAATTGCGAGCCGCGATAAAAACTTTCTGGAAGGCGGAGCGCGCCGTCAAAGTCTCCGGCGGTTTGGGGCCGGCTTGGGCCGGAGGTTGCGCCGGCGGATTAGAATTGCACCCCGCCAGTAACGCGAGCATCAAAAATAGCAGCGCGTCGCAAATCTTCGTGATTGAGGCGCTTTCCCTGAGGGCAGTTGCATGAGAATCAAGCTTGTTCATAGCGATCCTGTTATAACTGAAATGATTTGATTATCGCGCAACATTCTACCTGAAGCGCGCTGAAGAACGAGGAAGATCATGAACCGCGGCACCGTCGAGCGCGCCCCTGGAGCGCCCGAACCCCGGCCGGCAGCATTCCCACTGGATCGCGGCCTGCAGGAGTTGCAGGGAGATCTGCATTCCGCGGTGGAAGGTATGACGGAAGCGCAATGGATGTGGCATCCCGCCGATAAATGGTGCGCCGCGGAGGTGCTGGAGCATCTCTACCTGACTTATACGGGAACCATCAAGGGATTCGAAAGAGTGTTACAGGGGGATAAGCCGGCGGCGGCCCGCGCTTCCCTAAAAAACCGCCTGCAGACCTGGGTAGTGCTGGGATTCAACTATCTGCCCACTGGCAGAAAATCTCCGCCGACTGCGTCACCCAAAGGTTTACCTGCTGAGAAAGTACGTGGCGAATTTGCGGAAAAGATCGCGGCCATGGACCAGATCATCTCGCAGTGCGAAGAGCGTTTCGGCCGGAGGACAAAGCTACTCGACCACCCAATTCTCGGGCCGCTCACCGGGCCACAGTGGAAAAAATTCCATGTGGTCCACGGGCGGCATCATGAAAAGCAGCTCCGGCAGCTGAGAGAAGCGCAATCCGCCAAGTAGCTCGAGTCAACACTTGGTATGCGTTCCGTCTTTTTCTTCCCTCACGGCTGCCTCGACATCCGCTTGAGACGGCGGCTGCCGCAACAGTTCTGACACTGCCCGGCCTTGGCGGTCCAAAAGGTGGGCCACCCACAAATGAAAACGCCAGTAGAGGCCCGACCTTTTGTACCCCATTTCCGGCGCTTCCTTACGAAACGCTTCCCTGGCCTCGATGTAGTTAAACGAGCTTCCCTTGCCGACATAGTCGGCATGTCCTTCGCGCACCCACCGCGGCAGCTGAAAATAACGAATGGGGCCTAGAGCGTGACCGGTGAGCTGATGAGTAATTTCATGGGCGATAAAATAATCAAGAGTGCGAGCCCCATGGAAGTGGATTCCCGCGAGGGGAGATCCAACGATTTTCTTCGACCCACGCATCGCGAAGAGAAATGTTGTCGCTCGGCGGATGCGGAGCCACACCACCCACTCCGCAGTCCTTATTGAAAAACGGCATCTGCCGCCAGCGTGAATTGCACATATAAATGTGGTAGTCGCGGCGGCTGGAATAAAGAGGCAAAGGTCCTCAACTTGGTCTCGGCCAGCCCGAGTACCGTGCGGCGGCGGAGCTTGAAAGCGGACGGTCGGAATGAAGCACCAGGCTATCGGCGCCTACGGAGTATGAGAAGAGCGGCTCTGGGAACATAACACTGCGGCATAGCATGCGAAAAGAATCAGTCAGGCCGCTGCCGCTCTAAAGGTGGCGTTCTTGAAGGCTTTCATTCACCGCAGTATGAACGGCCTGATGCCGGATCGCAAGCCGCTCAGCCGTTTTATTCCCGCATCGCCGCCGGAACTCCAGCCTTGCGGGCTTCTTCCTGCATGTCATCGAGCTTCTGCTTGGCGTCGTCGACGGCTTTCTGCTTGTCGACGATCTTCTGCTTGTAGTCGGCCTCCTGCTTATCCCACTGGGCCGAGTTGCGCAGGCGGTTGCCCACATCGGCGTACATTTCAGCGGCCCGAAGTTGGTATTCGCGCTGCAGGACGTCGAGTTCGCGGCTCGCCAGGTCGATCTGGTCTTTCTGCGCGCTCAACTTTTCCTGCCATTGTTTGTAGAGAACCTGCTTCTTCGCCTGGTCGTCTTCGGGCGAAGCGGCCGGTTTATTTCCCGCAGCGTCTTTGGCCTCGCCTTTATTTTCGCTCCTGCTATCGGCAGGGGCAGCAGTCTTGTCGCCGGAACCTTCCTCCTTCGCCGCAGCAGGAGCGGCATCGCCGACGATCGAGAGCTTGTCGTCTTTCGGAAGGTTGTCGTTATCGAAGACCTTCGGCTTTGCCTTAGCGCCGTCGGTGTCCTTGTGCACTTTGCGAGCATAGTCGCCGAGCGAGGATTGATCCTGCGCTTGATTTTGTGGCGCCGGCGAACTCTGGGCCGTCGCCGGGAGAGTGAGCGCCATGCCTACTGCGAGTGCTGAACCAAAATACGCGATGCGTTTCATTGCCCCGTCCTTTTGAACCCCATCTTTTTGACTTTGCATAAATTAAATTTGTCCGGCCGAGTGCGCACGAGCGGCCGAAGGCGCGGCCGTATGCCTTTCCACCAGAAAGCCGCCAATGCGATGATCCAGCCGAGCCGACTCGCTGGCGATATCCTCCGCCAACTGCGCGGCGAGTTTAGGCTCCTGAGTCTTCGCCAACTGCTGCGCGTAACCGGAAATCGTAGTCAGCGACGTACGCAGCTCTAGCGCCATCTCCGCCGAAATTTCGCCATGCAACTCCTGCTGCCGCCGAGCGCGCTGCTGCTCACTTCGGTCTGTGATCAAGCACGCGGCCCCGAGCAGGCTGCCATCGACCGCCGGCACCGGCGAAACCGTAACCACGATCAACAGTTGTTCTCCCGCGGGCGTGGCGTATTCGGCCTCCAACTGGCGCCGCTGGCTGCCTTCACGCAACACGGCATGCACCTCCTCGGCCAGGCGCACAGGCGAGTCGGGCAGGCCGTCGGCGTAAACCGCGCCGGAAGATTCGGGCAAGCACACCGCCGCCCCGCGAAAAATATCCTCCGCGCTCATGCCCGAAGGCGAATCGAAACCGAGAATTTCTTTGGCCGCAGGATTCGCCTGCTTCACCAATCCGTTGACCCCAAACACCAGCACCCCGGACGAAAGATTGGAGAGCACCGCATGGCTGAAGTTTTCCGAGGTGCGGGCGCGCCGCTGTTCCGCCAGGTTCTGCACCTGCAGTTCGTGCTTTTGCTGCTTCAGTTGCTGGATCACGGTGTTGTAAAGATGCAGGGGCAGAGCCTCGAGGGTGGCTGGAGCCGCATTGGAGTCAAGTTTGGCCTCTTCCGCCAGGCCATCGCGCAAGCGGCGCATGAACCACAGAGCGAACACAAACGCGACGCCACAGAAAGCCAGCACCAGCGCCGCCCGCAAAAACACCGGATTCGCCAGCAGCTTTACCACCACAGCCTCCCATACCAACTCAGAAACTGGTTGCCCACAAAAAGGGCGAGCAAGGCCATGCTGCCCAGAAAAACTCCAAACGGCATCTGGTAATGCCGATAAACCATTTGCGCCGACTGCCATCCCCGCCGCCGAGCCGCGCCCAGATTGGCCAGTCGCCGCATGAAGCGATGCGTACGCTTGATCCACACCACCATCACCGTCGTCAGTCCAAATAAGGATCCCGCGACGGAAGCTGCGAAGATGGTGAAAATCGTCAGCTTGATGCCGAGAAACGCTCCGACCATGGCCATCAGCTTCACGTCGCCGAAGCCCATGCCCTCCGCGCCGCGCCAGCGCAAATAAACCGCTCCCGCGCCGTAAATGAAAGACGCCCCTAAAGCCGCGCCCAGCAGGGAATCCAGCAGCGAGAGCAAGGGCGTGGCAAGGTCGGCGCTAAAGGGTAGGTTCACCATCCCGGGCACAAGTTGCGAAGCCAGATCGTGAACCGGAACCAGCAAGCTGAAAATCAGCCCCAGCGCAAGGCCGGGCAAGGTGAGTTTGTCGGGCAGCAATTTAGTTTCGGCGTCGGTAAATATGAGGCCGAGCAGCAGAAATCCAAAGACGCAATACTTCAACGTGGCCAGTGTCAGCCCGGCATAGGCATAGCAACCAAGAAACAGCGCGCCGGTCAGAAGTTCGATCAGGAGATAGCGCACGGCGATTCGAACTTTGCAATGCCGGCACCGGCCCGCCAGCAGCAGCCAACTCAAGACAGGCAAATTATCGTAAAAAGCAATCGCCCGCTTGCAGTTCGGGCACGCCGAGCGCGGTTTCACTACCGACAAGCCCCGGGGCATGCGATAGATGCACACGTTCAGAAAGCTGCCAAAGGCCAGCCCGTAAATAAAAATCGCCGATGCGTAAATAGGATTCACGGTGTTCGGTTTAACGCGTTGTAAGAAACCACACTTCGAACGGTAGGCGCACGTTTCCTGACCACATCAAGAAGAACGTATTCGCCGACCCTTCTTGAAGGAATTATAAGTGGATAGAAGCGGCGGAACTAAGGTACTGAAGTCACTGTCCAGAAGGACAATCGTAATGCTCCGCGGTTGGCTAGGGAAAGTGGAAGCGCAGTATCTCCCCCTCCAGAACCGGGGCCGAAGGCTGATGCGCAGGAAAGTACCCCTCGCGGCCGAGGCAGGGCGCGCCCATAGGCGACCCGCGAGATAGCAAACGAGTCTCGATTACAGAAGCCTCCAGCCAGCCCTCGGCCGCCTGATGCCGCACCGAGACGGCGAGGGCCGTGTGGGCTACGCTTGCGGGCGCGAGATCCCGAAACTCAAACAGACTGCTTTGCAATCCCTCCGAAATAGATTCCGCCGGCCCCAAAAAAAAGATCCAGTCATGGCTGGCTAGATCCAAATAGCGACACTGGGCTTCGCCGGCAGCCACGATGCGGGCTCCATAGTTGCGCGCAATGCGTCGCGTCGCATCCACCGACCCATGATCGATCACCAGTACCTCGCCGCAGGGAAACAACGTCTCCAGCGCCCGCCCCAGCCGCAACGCATCGTTGTGAGTGTGCAGCACCGCCGTGATCGGAGGCATCTGGCAAGGATAAAGGAACGCTGGTCACATGTGTGACAAGCGAAAGTGATCATGCCGGGACTTGGCTGTCCGTCGAGCGCAGCTCGACGATCACTCCGTGCCGGCGCCGGTCGCCGCCCCTCTCCTCGGATAAGGATTACGCCCGAACATAATCCCGGTCTCAACCTCAACCGGTTTCCCGTCGCGCAAGTAGCGCTTGAATCGCCACTGCGCCATCGCGTCAGTAATCGCCTTGGCCTGGTCGGGAAAGGCGCTGAGAAAGTGAATATGTTTTACTTTGCCCTCTTCATCGATGACGATCCGGACGGGCACCGCATTGAATATGTGTTCCGAAAAGACCGGGTCGACTCGGCTAACCATGTTTTCGCCGCTGGCGTAATCTTTAATGCAAACCGGAAAATCGCCTCCACCAGAGCCCGCCGTTGGGCTGGCTTCCGCGGGCAGCTTCATCTTCTCCAAATCCAGAATCAAGCTCGCCAGCAGTTTTGTGTTGCGGCTTGAGAGCACGATCTGCACCGCGTGGCAGCGGATTTCTGTGGTCACCACATACCAGTGCAGCTCCGCCACGGGAGACCAATAGGCATAGAAAACAAAAGGCCGTCCCGCAATCGTAGTCGGCGTCGGCGCCATTTCCACTTTATAATCGGCGGGCAAATGTTTTTCGGAATGATGGACCAAATCCACGGCATTGCCGGCCGCCAGCGGCGTAAAAAACATATCCTGCGCGGTCATCAGGAGTGTGCCTCGATCCTCTCCCTTGAACGTGTTCGCAGGACTGAGCTGGGCCAGCACGTAGCGCCCGCTCTCCGATGGCGGCGGCCCTTTATACTTCTCCTCCCAATCCGCAGGCAACGGATAAGTGATTCTGAAGTACGGGTCGCGAAGAACATTGTCTTGTATCTCCGCGCCTTCCGGCAGCGGAGTCACCGAATCGCTCGCGCTCGCCCACGCGCCCGTCACCAGAATCACTCCGGCAGGAACTTTGTTTCTTGCCTCGGTGTTGGTAGAGAAGTCGCCGCCGTTCTGTGGCGCGGCCGGCGATTTACCGCTCTGCGCCCACGGCAACTGGGATAAACACAACCCCAGCGTGAGCAGCCGCCGGAGGCTGATTAGGCAACCGGAAAATCGAAACGGCATATTCCTCCGAGCGCACTTGCCCCAAAAAATGTGGTGATGGCGGAGTTCGAAAAAGTTCGTATCAGGGCATCGCTTTAAGATGCCGACACGGGCCTAGTTGCGAGCGGCTTCAGGCCGCTGAGGCTGAAGCCGGTTTCAACCTCGCGCGGGTGGCATGCCTGGAGGCATGCCCTTGATACCAAGCTCTTTCGAACTGCATTACCCCACAGAAAATCTGGCGAGACACCTTCGTGCCTCGCCTGACCAATCCTTTACAGTGATCGCAGGAAATCCAGAATCTCTTGCTGCTGGGTGGTATTGAGGTTGTTGAAGAACTGCTGCTCCACGGTGCTGGCTTCGCTGCCATGGCTGGCGTGGTCTTGAATCGCCGTAAGCAGGTTCGTGGTGCGGCCGTCGTGCAGCAAGAAAATACGCTGTCCTAAGCCCCACAACAGAGCGGTGCGGAACTGGTCGCCGCCCGCGCCGCCTTGCGAAACGTTATCCGCCAGCCCGGTGCCCATGTGATGGATCTCGATATCCGAAAACGCCGGCACGGAAACCTTACTCAAGCCCGGAGTAAAGTTTGACACCTGCGTAGTGCCGGGGCTGGTGTTGTGGCAGGTGGCGCAGCCGATCGAACTGAAGAGCGCGGCCCCGGCCGAGATCGCACTCTGCGGAACCGTTGTCCCATTCAGCACCACGGTCCCAGTCGGCGGCGGAGCCAGTAGGCGCATAAAGTTGGCGAACGCCGAGACATCATCCAACACCGCCGCGTTCGGCGTCGATGCCGGGTTCGAGGTATCCTCCGGATAACCACTCCCGGAAAGATTCAGGCAGGTCGTGGGCAGCCCGGTCTGCAGTTGGTCTTCTCCGGGCAGCGGACGATCCTGCGGAAACAGTTCGTTGCTGACGCCCATCTCCACGTTGTAAGCCTCGCCGGCGAAAATCTGCAGCGACTTGTTCTGTGCCTTCCAGCCGAAACGGCTGATGGTGCCGTCGTTGCCGTTGTGGTTGAAGGTGCCGCTGATGCCCAGGCTGTTGTTCAGATTGGCGAGCTGATTGGTCAACAGAGTCGAGTCGTCGAGATTCTCGATCAGTCCTGCGCCAAACACCGGCGTGGGAATCCGGAAGATGATGTCGTTCTCCGCCACGGCGCTCGCGAAGCTGGGCTGTGGTAGCGTCGTGCTGTTGTTGCAGGTGCCGGCATCGGAGCGCCCGGTAACCGTAAATAGATCCTCCACGCCTCCGTTGGGGGCGCTGGTATTCACCGAGCCGTTGCTGTTAAAGAAAAATGGAAAGCGCGCTTCGAGAGTGGGGCCGTTGGGCGTCACGAAAGACGGTGTCGTGTTTCCCGGCGCCACTCCGTCGCTCACGAATTGCGCCTCCGGGTTGGTAGCCGCGCCCGTCCCTCCGAACGTAGGTTGCGCGTGGCACGAGCTGCAGCTATTAGAGTTGAAGCGCGGTCCCAGCCCGTTGTTACCGCTGGGGCTGTTGGAGACCGATTCCACCGCCTGAAAGCGTGCCTTACCGTCCGTAAAAAATGCCAGCAGCGCGGAGTTTGCGTTTACCGAAGAGAGCACGGCGCCGGTGCCGCGGTTGCCACTTTGCACTCCGGGGTCGGTCTGCGCCAGTGCCCTTCCGCCCAGCAGCAGCAGCAAAGCCCAAGTCGCAAGCGCGATGAATTTCTCGCTCCGGATCGTAAGCCGTTGGCTGGATCGTTCACCACGGGTGGATTTTGCCCGGAGCCAATCGAGGGAAAGAGATGTTGCCGTGCTCGCCACCAGAGGGGAAGTCATCGAGCGGAGCATTGCTCCTCCTTTTTATTTTAATTTTGGTTAAGTGCCAGGCCTTGCGTGGCACGGGATGGACGACAAGCCTGGACAGCAGGTGCAGGGTGTCCGCGACCAGTGCTCGGACTTGTAACCCAGATTTGCCGGTGGAGAAAATAAATCGTACGGAAGTTACAAAGTCAGAACAGGCGGGATCACCGCTGCGGCGAGATCATTAGAGTTTTCTGAGGGATGGCAATACATCGGGCAGCGCCTTTGCGCGGCGGCGTACCCGTGAAAAACGCGGGTCCGACTTCCGAAAAACGAAATTGTACACGCCCACTTTTTAGCTTTAGCGGATGAACTTGTAATCGACGATGGAAGCGGCCAACAAACCTTCCTTGTTTCCTGGAGGCTGGATTTCTTGCGTCTTTTCTTGGTCTTTTGCCTGCTCCTGGGCGTCGGCGCTTTCGGCATCCCGGCCGGCTTGGTAACGGATGACCCTGCCCTGGCACAGCACGTTGCGATTCTTCTGGCCGGAAATTTCCTCCGGCATCTCAAACACCATTTCGATCAGGGCGTTTACCGGCAAGGGCTGCGGCCCGCGAAATAAAATTCCCGTCTGGCTGAGGTTGTCGATTTTGCCCTCGTACCAGATCCCCGTGCTATTGACCCGGTAGCGCAGCCCCAATTCCAGCTTCAGGCGCCGTGCCCGGGGCGTCCACGAAGGTCGCTTCTCGCGTGCATGGGAGCGCCGGATGCCGGTCTCCGGCTTGGCATGCTCCACTCGTTCCACCCGTCGCATGGTGGTCCAATCGTACTTGTACTCGGCGGCGCACAAAAGACAAATCTGATAATAGTCGCCATCCGCGCCACGCCGCGGCCAGGAAAATTCGTGGGAGCAGCGCCCTAGCATAAGAACATCCATGATTTTTTGCGGCATGATGGTTACTTCCAGACCGGAAGGGAGTCCCCGGAAGCAGATGTATCATCGCCCGAAGCGCGCGCCTTGAGTAGGTTACCTTCGTGTTAGTCGAACGGTGCCCGGAAGATAAATCTCCCTATTGCAAATGTTTGCAAACCCAAATATCTTTCGGTACCCAGGAGTCAGCCTGGCGAGAGCCCTCATTCCGCAAAGTGTATGATCGCCGGATGGAAAATGCCGCCGCCCCCGACGTCTCCGCCTTCATCCTGGCTGGCGGCAGGAGCTCTCGCATGGGAACCGACAAGGCCTTCGTCGATTTCGAAGGCCGCACGCTGCTGGCTCGGGCCCTCGACTTGGCGCGCTCGGCGACTTCCGACGTTAGAATCGTCGGCAGTAAGGAGAAGTTTGCGCCCTTCGCTCCTGTGGTGGAAGATGTATTCCAGAATTGCGGGCCGCTGGGGGGAATCCACGCCGCGCTCGAGGCTTCGACCGCCGAACTCAATCTGGTGTTGGCGGTGGATCTGCCTTTCGTGCCGGAGGCATTTTTGCGATACTTGATCGGCGAAGCGAACAGCGCTCCCGATGTGGCGGTGATAGTCCCGCGCGCGCAAGCACACTGGCAGTCGCTCTGCGCCGTCTATCGTCGTGAGTTCGCCGCGGTAGCCGAGAACGCGTTGCGCGCCGGCAAACATAAGATTGATCCGCTCTTCGCTGTCGTCCCGACCCGAGGGATCGAGGAGGATGAACTAAGACGTACCGGCTTCTTGCAGGAAATCTTCTGCAACCTGAACACTCCCGCTGAATTGCGGGCGGCGAGAAAGTGAAAATTGATTTGCGACTCTATGGTGAAATAATCGTCAGTCGATGCCCGAAACCCTGAGTCCCTACATCGAATTCCGCGCAGTCTCCAAGGCTTTCGGCGACAAGAAGGTTCTCGATCGCGTCAGCTTCAACGTCATGCCCGGCGAAACCGTCTGCATCCTCGGGCGCAGCGGCGTGGGCAAATCGGTGTCGCTCGGCCTGCTCATGGGCTTTCTCAAGGCCGACTCCGGCCGCGTGATCGTCGCCGGCGAAGACATCACCGACTTCACCGAAGAACAGATGGAGGCCATTCGAAAAAAGGTCACCATGGTGTTTCAGAACGGAGCCTTATTCGATTCCCTAACCGTCGGCGAGAACGTGGCCTTCCCCCTGCGGGAAATGGGAAGTCTCTCCGAAGAGCAGATCTACCAGATCGTCGATGGCTTGCTGAAAATGGTGGGCGTGCAGGAGATGCGCGACCTGCTGCCCTCCGATCTCTCCACCGGCATGAAGCGCTCGGTGGCGATCGCCCGCGCCTTGGCCGCGCGCCCCGAATGCGTGCTCTACGACGAGCCCACCACTATGGTCGATCCGCTGATGGCGCAACTGCTCGGCGATCTCATCAAGCGCCTGAAGATTCAACTCAACCTGACCAGCATCGTCGTCACCCACGATATGCGCCTGGCAAAAAAACTGGCCGACCGCGTAGTCTTCCTCTACGAGGGCCGCGCCATTTTCTTCGGCACCACCGTTGAAATGGAAGCTTCCACCGAGCCGATCGTGCAGGAATTCTTCCAACTCGACGAACTCAAAATCGAAGCCTAGCCTGGCAGGCCAGCGGGGAACCGCAGCGTTTCTCAACCATCGCCGGAGCCTTTCTGGTAGCCGCCGCAAGCCAAAACCGGCAATCTCGGATATTTCGGAAAGCGCTGATCGACTAACGAAAGCTGGCACAACAAGAAAGTCGACCCGCGATCGGACCGAATCCGCCGCGCGTGAACGCAACCGGCGCATAGCCCATACTCGCGAGCAGCGAGCGGAGGAGAAGGGGGCGCGTCCTTGCCGTCCTGCATCATCATCGAAATTCCCGAAGCCCCCCGATTGCCGAGGCGCGGACCCACCGCGGCTGCTGCCATCTGCTAAAACCCTTGCCGCACCAATTCTTCCACGGTAAGCAAACTCTCGGCGGGCTCGGTACTCATCATCTTTTCGACATACTTCGCAATCAGATCCGCTTCCAGATTGACGGGATCGCCGGGCTTGAGCGAATTCAGATTCGTCATCTCCACCGTGTGAGGGATGATGGCAATCGTACAAATTCTGCCTTCGAGCTTTGCCACCGTAAGGCTGATGCCTTCGATCGAAATCGAGCCTTTGTACACCGTGTATTTTTCGACTTCACGAGGCAACTCGATATGCAGCCACCAATTCTCCGACCCGGCGATGCGCTCCAGTGCGACGAGCTTGCCCACGCCATCCACGTGCCCCTGCACGATGTGCCCGCCAAAGCGACCGTCGGCCTTCATGGGCAGTTCGAGATTCACCAGCGCGCCCTCACGCATGCGCGAGAACGAAGTGCGCTCCCAGGTCTCCGGCGCGAGATCGGCGCAGAACGAGCCGGACTTGATTTCAAGCGCGGTCAAGCAGACTCCGCTGACCGCAACGCTGTCGCCAGTTTTTAACTGTTGGGGAGCATGCGCTGCCGCGATCATGATCCGCCGGTTCTCGCCGCGCTGCTCGATGCGCGAGACCCGCCCAACATCCTCCACGATGCCGGTGAACATGGTGCCTCCTGATGAAAGCTCTATGATAAACCGCACCAGAGTGAGCAATGAGCAATGAGCAATTGGCATTTAGCATTTAGCATTTAGCATTTAG
>Ga0187863_10000245_pt1 | contig 47954 bp, 33 predicted proteins | sample June2016WEW_11_1_FD_132975 | JGI IMG/M metagenome (GOLD analysis project Ga0187863, IMG submission 132975) | Peatland microbial communities from SPRUCE experiment site at the Marcell Experimental Forest, Minnesota, USA - June2016WEW_11_10 | ecosystem: Environmental > Terrestrial > Soil >...
CGAGCGCTCCATGCTGAAAGCGGCCGCCCACCATGCGCTGAGTCGCCACGTCCTGGAGCTTGAGTTGCGCGGCCAGATCGGCGCTGGCAGCTACCTTGGCAGGCGCGGGGCCACTGCCATCAAGCCAGGCTCCGACTGCGTTGTAAGCCAGCTGTGCCCGGTTGCACACCAGCGCGCGATATGCCTTTCCATCAGATGCGGTACCCATCTGATCCACGGCATACTCGACGACCATCGCCAGGCAATTTTGATTTTCATTCAGCGAGGTAATGCCTTCTGAAAGAACGGCCGGCAGCATGGGGAAAACCTTGACGCCTGTATACACCGAAGTCGTCTCGCTGCTGGCGTGGCCGTCGATCACCGTACCCTTGGCGACGCGCGCATCCACATCGGCAATTGCGACGAGTACGCGAATGCGTCCGTCGGGCAACTGCTCGGCCCACTCGACCTGGTCCAGGTCCTTAGAGGTGTCGTTGTCGATGGATGACCAAAGCAGTTTGCTCAGGTCCTCGATGCCGGGGACTGCGGGCGCGTCCGGATGGGCCTCGATTACGGCTAGTTCAGCATCGGTTCCGGCGGGAAAATCCGGATGGAATCCGTGCTCGATCATGGATGCGTGGGCCGCGGCAACTAGATTGAACTGCACAGGCTGGCTGGAATGCATGAAGAATAGCGCTCCTTGTATGTGAAAAGCCAGCCTATCACGTTCGGAGGGAGCCGGGGGTTTCAACCCCCGGAAAGAGCGCCAATTATGAAGGCCTTCAGGCCTAAGCCGTTGCCTTTTTTTGCCGATTTGAAGCAAGTACAACTGTAGTACTAAGGCGCTGCCAGAACGTTCACCGTCAGGTAGACGCTCTGGCCGACAACGGTATTGTCCACGTAGGCGGTAGCGGTGATCTTGAAGGTCGCCACGCCCAGGGGAGTGCCGCCTGTGGGAACAACAGATCCGCTGACGCTGGTGCATCCGATGCCTACGCCGCACAGGCCCACCAGCAGCAGGAGCAGCACCAGGAAGCGCCGCGTGGAACGGCTTGGCAAGATCCGTGCGCGCCTGCCGAACGGCAGCAGGAAGAATCCAAGCACCGCCAGCGCCGTACCGCCCGCCGCACGAGGCCAGATTGGCTCGCGATGATTCACGGATGCCGAAGGCCCTCCAGAAACGAAGGTCTGAACGGTGAAGGTAACCGTGCCGGGAGGGACAATCTGTTGCGGAGTTGCGGTGCAAGTCATATCGTCCTGCGAGGGCACGGCGCAAATCACCTGAACCTCACCGCCGAACCCGCCCTGCCCGCTGACAACAAACGAAGCAGTTCCCGACTGGCCCTGCACAATATCCAGATTGGTCAGAGGATTCGAGGGCGACGGAGTGATGGTGAAATTCTCAACATCGAGGGTGAGAACATTCGAAGTTTCGCTGTCATAGCCTGCGTCTCCCAGGTAGACAGCAGTGAGCTGGTCATAGCCGCCGGGCAGCGTCTGCGTGGTGACGGACGCCGTCGAGAAATCGGTCGACGGCACGGCAGTCAGAGCCGCCTCCCCGATCACGGTGGTCCCGTCGTAGAAGATGACGTTGCCGGTGGGATTCTGTTCTGCGCCTGCCAGTGGCGGAGTGTCCGGCGTCACCGTTGCCGTCAGAATCACCGCCATTCCTGGAAGCACAGGATTAAAGTTCGCGGCGAGGACCACGGTATCGGGCAGAATGGTAATCACGTTGATGTTCGTCTGGGCATTGGCTGCGGTGTAATTCGCATCGCCCGCATAGACGGCCTGCAGCGTATGAGTGGTCGCGGTAACCGGAACTGTGAAGGTCGCGGTTGTGACGCTGCCGACGGTTGTAACCGGCGACGAACCGAAGTCCACACCATTAATATTCAGCGTCACGGTGCCTGTGGGCGCGACAGTGCTGGCTGGCGGCCCGGACGTGGAAACTCCGAAGGTGACGGTAACAGTAATATTTGTGCCCACCGTCGGAGCCAGGTTGGAAGGCGTAATCGTTAACGTGGTGTTGCTTGGCGCCGTTGTGATGGTAATCGGATTTGAGTTTGTGGATGCGTAGGTGCCAGTTGCATCGTAATACGATGCTGCGACGTTATAGGTGCCCGCGGAAGCAAAAACGCTATCGAGGTTTACCATCCACGTGCCTGTTCCTGAGCCGTCAAGCGTTACCGTCGATGCCGAGGAAAGCGCTGCGGAGGTGGCCATGTTGAAGAAAGTAATGGTGCCGGTAGGCGTGGGACCTGCTTTCACTGGATCCACGGTGGACGTGAGCGTCACCTGGGCCGCCGGGTTGTAGATCGAATTCACCTGCACAGGCGAAATGCCGATGCTCACCGTGACCGCGGCGCCCGTCGCATCCGGAGTGGCCCAATGGTTCACCAGTTCCTGGGCGTTTACAGCACCAAGTCCGGTGGCCAAATCGTATCCAGTGCCTGCGGTATAGCCAATCAGCCCCGTAGCCCCGCATCCGGGACTGCCCGCAACGCACTTCAGTTGCGCGCTTCCCTGCTGCACATCTTCAAAGATCCCGTTCAGCCGGCTAAGCGCATAAAGGTTGGGCGTCAGGTTGCCCTGCGCGCCGTACTTCTGAGCCACAAGGGCCCCGATTCCGGCAAAGATGGCTGAGGCGGCTGAACTGCCTCCGCTTCGCGCCAGGGTGCATCCGCTGGAAGCAGAGGACTCGCCTAAACAGAAGGCCAGCCCGTGATTCACGCCGCTGTCGATGGCTGTGGGTAGGGCCACGTCGGGCAAAAGACGATTGTGGCTTCCCGTTCCGTCGCTTCCCTGCTGAGATTCTTTCGGCATCGGCTGCCAGATTGGCGCGGGATAGACCGTGCTGCTGCCGCCGCCGCCGGCATAGGCTGGATCTGTCGCGCTCAACGGAGACCATGCCGTCATTGCGGAGATTCCCGCCGCCGGGCCGCCCGTGCCAAATGCCGCAACACCTGCTGCTGTGTTCCAGGAGGTCGAGGCCAGCGCGTTCACACCATACCCACTGCTGACCGGTGCATCGCTGCCCGCCAAATGGCAGGCTGAAGGGCCGCTGTCGCCGGTGGCGGCAATCACCGCAATGCCTTCCGCAGCCGCCTGCCGGTAGAGCGCGTTATAGAAAGCCTGGTGCGACTGGCTTAAAGTCGCCTCGCACTCCGAATAGCCCACGGCGACGGTGTGTGCCAGCGCTTGGTCGACGATTGCTGCAAGTGACAAATCCAATCCGTCAGTAGCTGAGGTGGTGGCCGCAGGAACCAGCACGATCCGCGCGCCGGGAGCGGCAGCACCGGCCCAGGAAGCCTCCAGCGTGGCCGCAGCCTGGTCGCTGGTAGTTCCAGGGTCCGGCCCATCTGGGGTAACCGTGAGCGGGTACGCTGGCAATTTGAAGGCCGAACGGAAGGCGGCGACGTCCTGGCTGTTCACATTGCTGCGTGCCGCGATGGCGATCGATTCACCTGTGCCGTTCATTCCCGCGGAATGCAGTGCATCCAGGTGCAGAAGCTGCGCGACCAGTTGCGGAGTCAGAGCCTCAGCGTGATTCAACGAGGTTTCCGCTGCCAGCTCAGCCGCGGAGACCACGACGGGCTGCGGCGTTGTTAATGCGGGCGTGGAAAACGCTCCATCGAGCGAAACCAGCCCCTGCATCACCGGCGCAAGCGCCGCGGGAACTGAAATCCCTTGAACCAGCAAAGCTCGCGCTCCGTTGGCCGTATTGATTGAACTGATTTGCGTCTGAAACGCCGTTTCGACCTGGGCGACCGTTCCTGAGAATTCGATCCAGCCGCGGCCCGCCGGCAAGGGAGCGACCTGGAAACCCTGGCTCTCGAGCCACGCAGAAACTGCGGCAACATCGGAGGCGGAGTTTGAGTAAGCGGCGGCAAAAGACGAAGGCGTAAGCCATTGATGATAGCGAGGAGAATAGGAATTTTGGAGGTCTGCAAGTTCTACGGCCAGCGCCTGCTGCTGGTCAGCCGAGGGCGAGAGCAGCAGCAGCATCCGCTCTAACTTCATTCCGGCGGGCGTGGGGCCCTCAGCGTTCAAGTTGAAAGGCGGACGCGATGACGGAATCGCAAGGGCTTCAGAACCGTGCCAATCGCTGGCCAGACGGGAGCTTTGCGCCGGAACTTGAGCTACGGCCAAACGTGAGCTGGCCAGTAGGAGTATTGCGAGCGAAAGATAGAGGCTTTTCTTGTGTGCCATGTTCCTCTTTGTACACAAACCCGGAATGACCTTTACCTCGTTCCTGACAGGCGGAATCGGGTTTGTCCCTTCCCCCGTCGTGGAACAGGTCTGACTCCCGGCCGCTGTTTGGCTGAGGGCTGGCGGATTTGTGGCGCTTCGCCCAGATCGTATAGCGGTGGAGTGTATCTAGCACTAGATTATGCAGCGGCACGGGTACACTTAGCCAGTAATGATTCCCGCAGTGTCTCCAGTTTGGAGGGTACGGGTTGTACAGGCTTCGAGAAAACTCAATTCGGAGGAAGGCGTGGGCTTTACAGGCTGCTGAAAAACTCAATCCGGAGGGAGGCAGGGGCTTTACAAGCTGCGGAAGAACTCTATCCGGAGGGAGGCGGGGGTTTTAACCCCCGCATAACGCCAACATATTCCACGAGGGCTTTAGCCCCGGAGAGAGTTCTTCGCAAATTTACTCAAAAAATCGAGCTTGCCCGCAGCCTCTTTGGCCCCGAAGGAATCGTTTCTTTCAAACCGCCCCACTACCTATTGAATCCCCAGATCGGCAAGCACCTTGGGTTTGGCCTCGTCCTGGGCAAGCAGGTTGTGGCAGGCCGCGCAGTCATTGGTGATGCTCGTCTTGCCGTCCTTGGTTGCGTGGTCGCCATCATGGCAGCGCCAGCAGCCCGGATAGCTCATGTGGCCGATGTGGTTGGGGTGGGTTCCCCAGGTCACCTTCATCGAGGGAAACACGTTCTGGCTATAGAGAATCACCAGTTCCTGTCCCGCGGACTTCACGAGTTCAGCCTTTGCCGGCAGCACCTCAGGATGCTGGGTACGATAAAAGTCCGTCAGCTGCGCAGGAATTTTCGTGCTCGCCTCGGCCTCGGAAGCATAATCGGCTTTCAGCAACTCCAGGCCCTCCTTGTGGACCCAGGGTAGTTCCGCGGAGACCGCTCCATCGGTCATGGCCCGGTTGATCGCGTCTTCCGCGGTAAGAAAGGTATGAGCCGCCCTGTTGTGGCAATCGATGCAATCCATCACCCGCCGCTCGCCCTGGGGAACAGCGCCGTTCAAGGCAGATGCGCCAAACACCGTCTCTGAACCGTCGGCATTCCGCCTCTGCACCCAGGGGATGGTGGTTCGCGTTGGGTCGGTGGCGATGTACTCGATGTGGCCCAGGTGCACGCCGTGAATTCCGGTCAGATGCGAGAGCCCATCCATTCCGCCCAGGTGCAGCACTACCACCGTCTGGGTCTCAGTGTTCTTTTCGTCATCGGCAAAGCTCGATTTGACCAGCAGCTTTTCTCCCACAAACCGGGTAGGCGAGTGGCAGCCCTCGCAGGTATAGCGGGCCGGGCGCAGATTCTGCACCGGCGATGGAATCGGCGTCGGGTAGCGATGAAATGTGACCTCAACCAGTTGCTTGGTGCCGTTCACCTTGGCGGAAAAATACGCAGCCGCACCGGAGCCGATGTGGCAGTCGACGCATGCCACATGAGAATGCGGGGAGATTTTGTAAGCCGTGTACTCCGGGTGCATCACGTGGCACGACTGGCCGCAGAACTGGGGCGAATCCATGTATGCCGCCCCGCGATAGGTGGCAATGGATACCACCAGCAGGTTGGCAATGGTGGCCACCAGAACAATGTCCAGGCCGTGGCGGAAGATGCGGTCATTGAGATCGATCTTGGGAAATTCAGCCGGAATCTCACCGGCTTTCTGGAGTTTCCTGCGGCGGATAAACATGCCCACCGGAATCACCAGCAATCCGCCTATAAACAGAGCTGGCAGAAGCAGAAAGAAGATGATGCCGAGGTAGGGATTGTCGTAAGGCCGGCCGAAGATCTCCATCAGCCAGTTGCCGATCATGGTTGCGCCGGAGGCCGTGGTGACGGCTCCGCCTGCAAGGCTGATGGGGTTGTTGCCGAAGAACAGCGCCGGGCGAATCCAGTTTTCTCGCAGTTTTTGGAACACGAACACTTTCCCCCATTAGTTTGCCCGCCCCGAAGGGCGGGCTTCATAGGCTGCTACTTCTTCAAGGTGCGTAGATACGCAACGACGTTGTCGAGATCCGCGCCCGTAACACTGGCAACCGGCTTCATCGTGCCCGAACCCGCTGTAACAGCGCTCTTCAGTTGGGCGTCGCTCTTCCCCTGCACTGTGGCGCCGCCCAGAGGGTTCACCTTTGCTTTCGGCAGATTGCCTGAGCCGTCGGCGGCGTGGCACATCTGGCACTTGGCCTTGTAGACCGCCTGCCCGGCTGTTGCGGAGGCGGCTTGAGCCGATTGCACTACGCAGGCCATTGAAAGCACTACGGCCGGCAGCATCAGAAATCGAATTGTCTTTGTCATAGTGAGACTCCTTGAATTTTTTCGGTCAGAGTGGCCTAAAAGGCACCGACCGATTGTTTTTGCACCCACATACTTGAACCCCGGTTACTGACAAGAGTCGTAGGGTTTCGAGCTCGGATGACAAACTATATCATCCCCAATCGAAACGGCGCAGCCCCTTTGGATACAGGAACTGCGCCGATGGTTAGAGGGCTATGCCCCGTCAAAATTCGTAATGCACGCCCAATGTCAGGTTGTTCGCGTGGAAGTTTCGCGGTGCGGTCAGTCCGGAAGGCGGTTCGACCAGACCCGTCACGGTACTAGGAATCGCCGGATTATACAGAGATGTGCAAGGAACGACTACTGAAGACGCAGACGTTGAGGTGTTGCAGTATTGCGCGCCGGAAACGCCGCCCTCGCCGTAGCCGTAGTAATTGTATTCCGCTTTCATAATCATGCCCTTGCGCACCGTCCAGGCAAGATTCAAGTAAGGCGTCTCATAACTGGACACGAGCGAGCCGTTGACCGCTCGCGCATCGTTGAAAAACTGGCTGCCGTTCACAGAGCTGACGCGATACCCGATATTGGAGTGAATCTTGTCGATGGGCGACAGGTTGAGAGCCACCGTTCCATACTGCGTTGGAGCATCCATGAAGTCGCGGCCAAACCAGGACCCCAAAACAGGCGCGCCGCCGTGTCCAACATTGTAATTGCAGACGCCATTTGCGTAGACATTACCCGTCTCCGTTGCGGAGGCGGGGACGGAGCCTGGAGCCGGGGCAGCGCCGGGCAAAGTGGCCGTGCCGCCGGTTAGATAGCAGATGTTGGTCGCCGCATACACATCGCTATAGGCATAGTTGAAATCGATCCCGTAGTGCTCATTCGGCATCAGCACCGCGCCCACACTGAAGACACGGCTGTGATCGACATGATCGAGCGGTCCGTAGTACAGGTTCCCGGTGGCCGGGTTGTCGTTCGTGTTGTTATGTCGCTCCAGGTCGTTATAAGCCCCTGAGAGCGTCGCCCAGGGCTTTGGCTTGTACATGGTATGCACTCTGTAGTGCTTCGTTTGCCGTGGACCAACAGGGGTAAACGCATTGTCGTCGTAGAGTATTTCGACCGATCCGTTCACGTCCCAATTGTTCGTCGGACGCACGGCTGCGTTGAAAATTCCGCCGTTTTCTTGAATATTGACCGTTCCGTTTGTCGTCGAGCCTGTGGCTAACGGGGCGTTATGTGGAGTCCCTTGAGCAATGGTGTGATTTCCGTAGCGATAGGTAAGCGAGAGCGTGGTGCGAGGCGTGGCGTCCCAGGTTCCGGTCAGATTATTAACCAGGAAGCTCTGGCCAAAGTAACCGGGCACGGGGACACCGACAGCGCCACTGCCTTCAATTGTCGAGGTGGGCGGAGTGGTGGCGGTGTTAACTACCGTCGTGGTCAACGTTGGGTAGTTGATGGTTTCATCTCCCGCGAGCGCGGGTGTCGCCACAGTGGTCACGCTCGTCATGGTGGTGGTTCCCGGCTGATGAACGCTCGAGTAGGTAACCTGATCGGAGACACTGACCGTCTTGGCGGCCTGCCAGACGAATCCGTAGTCGGCGGCTACCACCTCGCGCTTTGCTGACGCGACACCCGTGTACGCCAGCGCGCGCGTCTTCCCATTCAGGCCCTGGTAACTGTCGTTGTAGTTAGGCAGGCTCATGTTCGCGTTGGTATAGCGGAAATCGCCGTTCATTGATACGTTCTTGATGCTTGTGCTTTGCAGCCGCAAAATCTCCGTGGGGTAAAGAATGCGAGTCGGCTGGGTGCGTGAGTAGTTGGTAACCACAGCGCACGCCGGATTAATGACCGGGAGGTTGCCGATGCTTGGCGCCGAGAGAAGCGGCGTGGTGCCAATGCTGTTTGCCGTGCAGGCGCTGCTGGGATATGGAGTCAAGCTGTCATAGTCGTCTAGCGCCGCTGGCGTTCCGTCCGCCTCCTGCACGTTAAAGTCGCCGGGGGCCAGCGTGAAATAGGAGTCCGCCTTGTAGTGGTCAATCTCCTCTTCAAAGGTCAACAACGTGCCCTTTACTGGCTTCCAGTCGATCGCCCCGGTGAAATCGTCGGTGCTGTTCCGCTGATACTCCTGAAGAATGGCGTTGTACTTGGCAAACCCATAACCGCTCGGGCTCAGGCTCGGGCCCTGAAAGATGTTCTGCGAATACCCTGCCCGAAATGTCACCTTCGAGAGCGGATAAAGCGTAAGGTTTGTGTCCGTCATCCGGCGCACAGTATTGAACAACACAGGCGATTGCCTGACCTGCGGCCACGTAATCAAGCTCGTTGGCGCGCCCAGAAGCGACTGCCCGCCGGGGATATTCGGATTGCCCAGCAGGTCGTAGTCAAAGTACTGGCGGTCGCGGCGGAACAGTCCTGAGAACTCGTAGATCTTGCCCTTGGAAAAGTCCAGCTTGGCAAAGTTGTTCGGGTCGCCGCCGAACCCGGCGCCGATGGCGTTGAGTGAATCGATCAGAGTTCCCTTTTTGCCGGGCAATGCGCGCATCTCAAAGGTCATTCCCTGCACGCGCGGCCCGCTCTGCAAATTGACCAGCGTATCGTACATGGCTTTGCTGCCCGAGATGCCGGCAATGCGCCCGCCTACATCCACGCTCTGATGGATCAAATACCCATCCGGAAGAGTCATCTCTGACTCCGGCTTGGGCAATGGCGCGGCGGGCGTGGGATTCTGGGCGGCAGCGATGCCGCCCATTATCGTCAGCAAAACAGCGAGCCCGACCTTTCCGGCGGTGTGCCGGAGGATTGCCATAGAGGACTGTTGATTAAACAGCCGGAAAGAACAGCCTATCTTCATCATAAAAAGCCTCACTAAAAGGAACGTCGAACTAAAATCAAGATCTTGCACTCGTGCTCAAACCCGTTACCCGATCCGGACCGCGCCGTCCGGCGACTCCGGAAGGTCGCGGCCTCGGTCCTTGACTTCTATCTGAGAAACGCCGGATTGATATTTGACCCATGGATCATGGTGTGGCAGTCGATGCACGGGGTAATCTCCGCCGATCCCGCGCCCATCGAGTGAACCGTGCCGGCGGCCACCGGACTATGGCACTGGTTGCACAACGTGTTGATACTCGGCATATTCAGCAGCCGCGCATTCTGTGACCCGTGCGGCGTGTGGCAACCCAGGCAACCTTCAGCCTTCACTGCGGCGTGCTCGTAAACGAACGGCCCGCGCGTCTCCGTATGGCACTTGGTGCAGATCGCATTCTGATCGGCCGTCGACTTTATGTTGTTGTTTCCGAAGGTGCCGTGAACATCATGACAGTCACTGCACTTGACCAGGCCTTCGTTTACCCGATGGTGGAACGGCATATTGAATGCCGGCTTCACATCGGTGTGGCACTGGAAGCAAAGCGTGGGCTGAGCAGCCTTAAGCAAGGGCTCTTCCTTGCTGCCGTGGATGTCATGACAGCCGATGCAGCTGACGCCGGCCTTGGCATGAGGAGAACGATCGAAGTTGGGGTGTGCTCCTGCGTGGCAGCCCAGGCACGTGGCATCCACGTCCTTGGACGAGGCCTTGGCGGGATCGAAGATCTTGGTGATGTCCCCACCCCCATCCACATGCCCCTTGCCCGCCCCGTGGCAGTTCTCGCAGGTCACCCCGGCGATGTTGCCGTGCATCTCGGTCATCTTGGTGTGCGGGTTGGAGGCGAACTTCTTGGACACCTCGTCGTGACAGGTCGCGCAGGTATCGCTGCCCAAATAATCGCCGGGCGCGGTGTCCTTGACCTGCGCCGTGGCCGGTTTGGCGCCCGCATCTGCTTTGGGCGCCTGAGCTCCTAGTGCGCTAGCGCACAAAATGCCTGCGCCAAGCATCAACATTAAACAGGCTCGCAGTCCCGGCCTCTTGCCCGGAGCCGCATCATTCTGCAATTGCGTAAAAGGCCAATCCCTATGCATGAAATACCACCTTCAATGACCTCGTTCTCACTGCTGGAAAAAGTTGTGCCAATCTTCGGCCTGTGTGGATCATCACTTCATTCGATGAATGCTACCGTCATATTACGCCCTTTACTTGTGATACACATCACGCTCGTTGGAGGGAGCATCAAGAGCATGAATCTCCTCGTCGAAAGTGACTCCGGTCCCTTCAATGAGCACACCATGAATACGACGAACGAGAAAAGCCCTGCTTCACAAAAAAGCTCAAGTGCCTCTTGGAGTTAAAAAGTCGGAACCAGAGGCTCATTCCCACGACAGGAGATCAGCATTGTGGTCTTATCGGCTGTATAAAATCGCTCATTTATCCCTCGAAAATCGATTGAGCCGGATTGGCCGAACAGGCGCCCTCCAGCTTCGACAGAATTCGACGGATTCGAGGAACTTATTACTGTTCGACAGATGGCAGAAATAAACGCAGGAAAGGCGAATATCCAGAGGTTCTGATTTCGGTCTGCATGGCAGAGTTTGCAGTCTCGGCAGGGCAGTATAGACGTGAGGCCCATCACATCCATAGCCGTTGAGCCTCCGGCAAACTTTGAACAGACAAAAGTCACTTTTCCGGGAGTCCAGAGGATTTTCACCCGCTCTAACCCCTGTGGAGTTTCACTCGGGCTCAGCAAGAGGCAGGGATGAACCTGTCTGAAGCGGTAGCGGAAGGGGCAAGATCATGTTGGTAACAGAGATCTCGGCAGAAATCCACCCGCGGAAAAAGCACCCCGCACAGCCGGTTCCGGCGGGCTGCGCTGTCTGCGGCAATCGCCGTCCCGGTTGGTTCTGCTCCTTGGGCAGCGCCGTCTTGGCTGACCTTGAGCTGGCCACCAGCACTATCACCCTGCCCGCCCAGGCCTCGCTCTTTACCCAGGGTGAGGATGCCCGCTGTCTCTATCTGATATGTGGCGGCTACCTCAAGCTCACCGCCGGGCGCCAGGAAGATCGCCAGATGATCGTTCGCGTCGCTGGACCCGGCTCCATGCTCGGCCTTTACGCGGTTCTCTCCCACGGCGTCTATGAGGTCTCCGCCGAGTCGTTGACCAGTGCCCAGCTCCGCCCTGTCGAGCGCGACCGGTTCCTCAGCTTCCTGCGCAGCCACAAGGAGGCGCAGATGCGCGCCGTCCAGTGCATCTGCCAGGAATATCGATTTGCGCTGCAGGATGCCTGCCGCATCGCGCTGGCTGAAACCGTGGCCGCCCGCCTGGGACGGCTGCTCCTCGAGCTGGCACATCAGATCGGCGAGCACATGGATGACGGAAGCTTCCGCTTCCCGCTGCTACTGACCCATGAGGAGATGGCCTCCATGACCTGCACCACGCGCGAAACCGTCACTCGCACCCTGGGCCAGTTCCGCAAGGAAAAATGGATCTCGATCAAGGACTCCATTGTCACAGTCAGCCAGCCCGAGCAGTTGCAATCTCTGCTCTAGGGCTCTTGAGGACTGCATCAGGAACGTCCGCACAAACACGCCATAAACCTGGACTTCATTGAGGATTGCTCAAACGCGCCGGAGGCGCAGTGTTTGTTAGCCCCGCGCTTCAGCGTGGGGAAAGGGGATTTCACAAATTTGTTACGGAGTCCCGTAGGGACGGCGCGAGGACACTATCTATATAGGAACCAATAATATCGATTCTTTCACCGCTCCCTTTCCGACTGCTTCCGGAGTCCAAGGTTTATCATCTTTATAGCGCTGTCATCCTGCTTGGGAGTTCATGGTGCGTATGACCCGATTTGTACTTTGTATTTCTGCTTTTCTTGTGATTTGCTGCTTTGCCGCCGGACAGAATCCGGCCCCAGCTTCGGCCCGGACCAACGTCACCACCGCCGAAAGCCCTGAGATTCGCGAGTTCCAGAAAATTGAGGACTCCTGGGCCGACTCCATCAACCAGCGCGACCAGTACGGCCTCGAGTTGGTGCTATCTCCCTTATTTGTGGATGTATCCGCCTCAGGCGACATTACTACCCGCAATCAGCAAATCGCCTTGATGATCACCGGCGAAGACAAGACCACCCATATCGAACAACGGGTGATCACGGTGCGCATGCTGGGTGACATCGCCGTCGCCAACGGCACCTACACGCTCACCCGAAAGGTGAGTTCGTCTCAGTCGGAAGAAAAGGGCGTATTCACGCACGTCTACGAGCGCGCACACGGCACATGGCTATGCATCAACTCCCAGCGCACGTCGCTGCGCGAAGACTCGAAGTCCAAACAGAAGAAGCAATCCAACGCCGAGATGCCCTTCCACATCCCGCTGCTTTCAAAGTAGCCGATAAAAGCAGTGAGTGGCGGCCACGCGCCGTTTCGCTTCGCTGATTGGGATTCGATCCTCATCGAAGATTGGCAATTATTTTCCATTCAGTCATGCAAGGTTTTGCGCTTAGCCTTGCGGCAACGGGGAAAATCCTTTGATCCGCGCTTTCATTTTGGCAGTTAAATTGCATCCCCCAAAGTGGAATTGAGGGTTTGACGGTCTTACCATCCCCTCGCCTCATCCGCACGATCATCCGAAACCGTCCTGCAGTTCAGTCGCGGACCTTCAGCATCACCAACAGAGGAGACCGTATGAAGCGCCTATTCGCTCTCTGCGCCTTGCTTTCTTTGCCATTCGCGGCGTACGCGTCGACAACGACCTACGACATGAATATCGCCACCTCAGACTACACTGCTTCGGGGACCATAACGACCGACGGCCATCTTGGAGTCCTCGGCAACGCCGACATTCTCGGCTACGATTTCACTGTGTCCGCGGGAGGACCCTCCGAATCGTTCAATACCACCGACGGCTACTACGCCGTCCTTGGAGGCGATCTCACAGCAACCTCCGCTGGACTCTTTTACGATTTCAGCGACTCCTTCAGCTACGCCGGTTTCTCAAACAGCACGAGTACCGACGCGATTTGCTTCGGAGATGTGGGCGGATGCTTCATCGCTAACAGTTTCAGTGGAGTCAGTGTTGAAGTCGACGACACTGTCTATCAGGAGCCGGCGCTCACCGGTGATGTAGAGATCGCCACCACTGCGACGCCAGAGCCTTCCAGCCTGCTTCTCTTCGGCTCCGCAGCGCTGGGACTTGCTCTGCTCTTATGGCGGCGTCGCTTTACCGCTAACGCATCCGCGTACTGCAATCTGAAATAGAGGCAGCGTCTGGCGATGGTCCTCGGTTGAACGCGATGACGATCGCCAGCCGTCAGCAAGCCCGTGCCAGGCGCTCACTGAATTACATCCGGGTCGCCTGCCAGTCGCCGCTGGAGAGACACATTTGGACGGTATCGCCGTCAACCAAAAGTAGATACTTGCCGTCCGGCAGGGAGTTTGCAACCCACAGAATGGAATACCGGCAGTTCTTATATAGCCGCGTACCGGACAAAGCTACCCTCACAGCCGACACAGTGCAAAACGATCTCAACCCGTTGCCATTTAAAACTCCTGACATCCTGACGGGCTCTCGCGTACACGCCATTATTTTCCCTTTCTAAATGAAACGCCAGAGTCGGCTCCTGACGATTCGCAGGGCATCGTCTCAGAACACAGCTCCTTAAGCTAATCGCGCAACCTGGAATCTTGCTGAACTTTGGCACAGCCACAAACCCGCCGGCAGTCCAATTCTGTCGATCGCTTTGGTGTTTCTTGAGTAAGTATCGCGGAAACGAGCCGACGTGGAAATCGACGAAAGTCGGATTTCACGTAAGTCTTTCCGAGTAAGTCCAGTAAGGTAATTCCTACGTCAGCGGTTTGCATAATATATCCCCGCAGAAGCGCACAATCATTTCATAGCGCCTCCAGCGATCCCGGAGGAACCGACAAACGTCCATAAATCCTTTGCTGTCTATATTCTGCAAATAACTTCTTTAGAATCAAGAATTTTACAAAATAGGGTAGGGGGGAGGGGGGGAGGGTCCGTCACACCTGTGCAGCCGCCTCCTGCCCAGCGGAACCAAATACATATCGCTGGCCGGTTAGCTTGCCAGCCGCCTGGCTCCCTGCACTCGAATGGAAACATGCACCAGGCTCAGTGCGGCCGGAGTAACGCCAGGAATGCGGCTGGCCTGGCCAATGGTTACGGGGCGCACCCGCTCCAGCGTTTCCAGCATCTCCCGCGAAAGACCGCTGATGGCTCCGTACTCAATCCACTCTGGAATCGCCACGGCCTCCGCGGCCTTGAGCTTATCGATGGATTTTTTCTGCTGCTCCAGGTACCCGGCGAACTTGATCTCGGTTTCCACCGCGCGGGCTTCATTGCGCAGCACTGCAGTTCCCACTTCAGCGTCCTGGCTGGGATTCGGGTTGATCGCGGCGAGCATATCCGCAAGCAGCGGATCTTCGGCCAAAGTATCGCGCAGGGCCGCAAGCACAGGCCCGATGGTTACTTCGGGCCGCTTGAGCAACTGCGCCCAGGTGAGACCGGCCGTCGCAGTCAGTTCGCCGAACCCGACGGCCGCAAGCCGTTCGGCATCGACTTTACCTGTGGTCAGCAGCTTGGTGAGAGCTTGCATCCTCGCCTGCTTCTGCTCGTACTCCGCCCAGGCCACATCATTGATCAGTCCCAGGCGGCGGCCGTATGGAGTGAGCCGGCGATCGGCGTTATCGATGCGCAAGTGCAGCCGGAACTCTGCCCGCGAGGTAAACATTCGATAGGGCTCATTGGTGCCCTTCGAGATCAGGTCGTCGATAAGGATGCCTGTGTAACCTTCAGTCCGATCCATCGTGAAAGCCGGCTGCCCCTTGAGCCACAGCGCCGCGTTGATTCCGGCCATGATTCCCTGGCAGGCTGCTTCTTCATAGCCGCTTGTGCCATTGATTTGTCCCGCGAGGTAAAGGCCTGTGAAGGCCTTCACGCGCAGGGTGCGGTCCAGTTCGGTCGCGTCCACGCTGTCATACTCGATTGCGTAGCCGGGGCGTAGCATCTCCGCCGCTTCCAGGCCCGGAATCGAACGCACGATCTGCCACTGAACCTCCATGGGCAGCGAGGTCGACATTCCGTTCACGTAGACCTCGTGCGTGTTCAGCCCTTCGGGCTCCAGGAAGAACTGGTGTTGCGTCTTCGATGGAAATTTCACGATCTTGTCTTCGATGGACGGGCAATAGCGCGGCCCAATTCCCTCGATCTGCCCGGAGTACATAGCCGAGCGGTGTACATTCTCGCGAATAACGCGCATGGTCTCAGGCGTAGTGAACGCAATGTGGCAGCTAACCTGTGGCTGGACAATTTTTCTGGTCCTGAAGCTGAAGGGCGTGGGATCCTTATCGCCCGGCTGCTCCTCAAATGCATCCCAGCGGATCGTACGTCCGTCGAGTCGCGGCGGCGTTCCGGTCTTGAGCCGGCAGGTCCTCAAGCCCAGTGCACGCAATGCCTCGCCCAGCAGAACAGAGGCCGGTTCCCCGCTTCGCCCGGCCGGATAGCGCTCCTCGCCGCAGTGGATCAGCCCGTTCAAAAAAGTGCCGGTGGTGATGATCGTGGCCCCGGCCAGCAATTGACGGCCGTCGCGAAGCCTGAGGCCGAGCACACGCCGCCGTGGATGGATGGGCCGTGGCAACCGATCGTGTTCTTCAAAAATTTCGGCCGGATCTGGCGCGACGTCCTCGATCACCAGGTTCACAACCTCTGCCTGGCGGATGTGAAGGCCCGGCTGCGACTCCAGCACCTCGCGCATCTTCACGCGGTAGAGCTGTTTGTCGCACTGCGCTCGCGGACTCCAGACAGCCGGTCCACGTGAGGTATTCAGCAGGCGAAATTGAATGCCCACGGCATCGGCCACTTCGCCCATGATGCCGCCCAGAGCGTCCACCTCGCGCACCAGGTGACCCTTGGCCACGCCGCCAATAGCCGGATTGCAGCTCATCTGCGCAATCAGGTCCAAGTTCATGGTGATCAGCGCTGTCTTGAGACCCATGCGCGCCGCAGCCATCGCCGCCTCGCACCCGGCATGTCCTGCGCCTACCACGGCTACATCGTATTTTTCGGTAAAAGCCATTCAAGTCTATTCTACGGATTTATGTCTTCTTGCGCCGATGGGCTTTGCTCCTCTATCCAGGAGAGGTTCTTCTATAATTGATCCGTCTCTTCAAATTGAAGCCGCAAGAAAGGTCAACCGGGCAACATGAATCTCTGCGCATGTGGAAACACGGCTGAGGTTAACGGCACACTTTGCCACCGATGCGCCGCTCTGCAAGTTCTCGAGCTTCGCGCGGGCGCATCGGAACGGGAGATCAAGGCCGCTTATCGCATGCTGGTAAAAGTTTGGCACCCTGACCGTTTCCAGGGCGATAAAGCACTGAAAGATGCCGCGGATGTAAAACTGAAAAGCATCAATACTGCGTATGTGTTTCTCACTTCGGCCCCCTCGATGGGAGATCGACGAGAATGCAAAAAGGCCGCGTCCCCGGATTCAGCTTCTCGAGAGCCGTCCACGAGCGAAAGACCGGCTGCGAACCGGCCACAAGCTGGCAAGGAACCGCCTTTCGTCAGCCCGGCCCGGAGCGCTTCCGCATGGAAATTCCCAATACGAAAAATTCTTTTCAGATTTGCTTTGGTTCTATTGGCGATTCTGATTGGCCGGTATATCTGGATTGCTTTCGAGCTTCAGGAGCTCACCAGTAAGGCCGCGACCGTGTATGGTTACGGCAAAGATAGTGTGTTGGATGTACTCGATACGCCAAAGAAAAGATTTCTGAATGCGGTTGAGCAAGACTTACGGAGATTGGATCCGAGCAGACCCTCCCCTAAAACCATGCAGCAAACGGAAGAGCCCGCATCGGAAACCAATTTACAACCCGAACAGAAAGCGCCGTGGAGCGAGCAAGCCAAGGTTAAGGTCGCGCCTCGTAAGATATATTCCTACATCACGGTCGGCTCTACACAGGAGGAGGTGCTGGCGCTGCTGGGAACTCCGACAGCAGCCTTAGAGAATAAATTCGTCTACGGCCGGTCTGAACTGTACTTCAAAAACGACAACGTAGTCGGCTGGAGAATCGACCCCGTTTCATCCCCGATCAGGGTAAAACTCTGGCCGGAATCTCCAATCGGCACAAGCCAGGATTATTTTACGGTTGGCTCCTCGAAGGACGTTGTGCTGGTGGTTCAAGGAACTCCGACGGCGTTCTCTGCGGATAAATTCGAGTATGGCGGATCTGAAGTTTATTTCCGGAACAATCGCGTCGTCAACTGGAAAAACGATCCTGCTTCCATCCAACTCCGCACAAAGATCGACTAGAGGCTCATCATAACCGAATGCCCGCGAAGATAGAGTATGGGAAACTGTGCTTCATGCGGCCCTCAGCCTTAGTAAGATGGCGGCACCACCGGGTTCCAGATTCACTGCCGAAGCGCTGCCATTGTTGTCGCGCAGGATGGAAGCGCAGAGGCTAAGTCCCAGGCCGGCTATCTCGCCGGCAGCCTGGGAGGGAACAAATGCGTCGAAGACGCGCTGGGGATCGAGAAAGCCGGGCCCGGAATGGGCAATGAGAATCTGCACCAAGCTTCCCTCGCAGGTTGCTTCTAAACGGATGGACCTGGCCTGGCTAGTTCCCGTGGCTGGCGCGAGTCCGGGAATAGAATTCGGATTGTCCACCGCTTCAACGGTAAATTGCAGGCATTGAAGCACGGCCTGACGCAACTGATGTGCATGGCACGCAACCCTGGGCAGCGCCGGAGCGATGCTCAATTGGAGTTCGATGGCGCGATGCAAAAACTCGGGGCGATGGAGCTCTTCCATATCGGCCAGCAATTCAGCCACTGAGACCGACGTCAGCTGGTCGTTTTGAGGATGCGATACGCGAGACAGGCTATCGAGCGTGGACTTCATGCTGCGCGCCTCAGCCAAAATTGCTTCCACGCCTTTCCGATCATGTGCGTCAAGCGAAGACGTCTCTTGCAGCAGCGAGGCATAACCCAGAATTACCGTCAGCGGATTGTTCAATTGTTGGGTGACGTTGCCCGCCAACTGGCCAAGACCGGCAAACTTCTCTGAGTTGATGAGTTTTTCAAGCATCCTGGTCTGGCTGCGCGTGGCTTGCAGGCGGGCGGTAAGCATTTCGATGGGCAGCAGATCGTCGGCGCGCAGCGGGTCATTGGAAATATCCTCAGATTTGCTGTTCCCCGGGCGCATCCCGGCCAGGAGTAACGCACCATCAATAGCCGAACGCCCGATCATGGGCACGGCCAGTGCCGAGGTAAACCGCAGCCGCTTCAGGTCGTCGCCGGGGCTGAGCCAGGGAGTGAGGTCGAGGCTGAGCGTCTGACTGCGCTCAATGGCAGGCAGAGCAGAGCCGGGCGCAAGAAAATCTCCCACCGGAATTCGCGCGGCCAGTTCGTCAAGCGCCGCGCCGGTCGCCGTATCCAGCCCCGCAGAACCGGCAAGTCGATACCGACCCATGCTTTCCAGCAGCAGTGCGGCCTGGGAAAATCGGCTGTGCTCCACCACGGTCTGGCAGACCTCGTTGCCCTGGCGATCAAAGTCATCCACTCGGCGCCGGGAGAGGTTGAGATTGGTATAAGCTTCCAGTTCAAGGCGCGCTCTGCGCTCGCGCTCCCGTGCAATCCTGTTTATGGCCAGTTCATCTTCCAGCACCAGCAGGATCATGCCCATTGCCGCGACGACGCTGCTCATCACCGCGATGTGAATCAACTTCAAGTCGAGATTCGGATCGCCGGCAATTGAAGGGAATATCTCCATTGTGCGAAGCGACCACGCCGTAAACCCGAGCACGCTCAAGACCACTCCCGGCGATATGCGACGGAAGACAAATATCAGCAGCACGGCGGTCAATAGGTGGTTGGCGCACTCGACATAGATAAGCGCACAGGCCGCTCCCTGTGTGAAACAAACCCAGAAAGCCATGCCACCAAGCGCGATGCAGGCGGCAACGCCCAGCCAGACAGGGACGCTCCCTTTGGCAGCGCCCCAGAAGCAGACCGCAAGCAGAGATGCCGCCCCCAGCAAGGGAAAGATCAAAAACAGCGGCCTCTCCGGCGGTATTCCGTTGAAGACGCCGTAGAGCAGTGCCGAGTAGACCACCAGTGGAACAATGTAGGGGACGACGTAAAGAACGTTGAATCGGCCTATACGAAAATGCAATGGAGACAGCGAGCCCATAAACAGCGCGGAACTAACCAGGGTAGAGGTCTGGGCGGCGGCCGCCAGCCAGGGATGATCCCCCGCGTAGAAACTCGACGGCCCTACCGCGTAGGGCATGACCATGGAGACGATGGCAAAAAGGAAACCAAGAAGCCAGAGCAGCGTGCGCGTGTCGCGGTAACGGAGATACAGATACTCGAACGCCGGAAGCAGGAGCATGGTCAGGATGAGCGCGGGGGGGTGGTAATAGTCGGGCATGACAACCGCAAACCTCCTTAAGTTCTCATCAAAGAAAATTGACTTGGTGCTTTCGCAGATATGCCCTTTTATGGTTGACGCGATGGGCAATGCGCCCCAAGCTTAGATTTTGTTACCTCTTCGCTTACATGTATATGCGCCTTATGTTGTAGCTATATGGCGGATAATGAAGGGGCCAGATGACTTAGTCAATGTCCCAAAGTGCTAATTCCATGAGGTATTGAGCCACTGGAATCAATGAGTGTGCAGCCGAAGAATTGCGATTAGCTGCCCATCAATAGAAAAGATACTTCCGCCAGCGGTCGTCGCCTCGGCCGAGCATGCGCATGATCTGCCGGCTGGTGTGCAGGGAGAAAGGACGTGGGTCGCGCAGGAGAATCATGTCGTCGATCTCGTGGAGCATGCGGTTGCCTTTGCGGCGGTTGCAGTCGTGGCAGCAGGCTACGAGATTTTCCCAGGTGGAATTGCCGCCGCGGGAGCGGGGGATCACGTGGTCCAGAGTAAGGTCGCTGGAGGGCAGCGCTTCGCCGCAATATTGGCAGGTGTTGCGGTCGCGGAGCAGAATATTTTTGCGAGAGAGGGCGCGGGTCTGGTAAGGGATGCGGCGGTATTCGAGCAACCGGATGACTGAAGGCATGGCGATGCGGCTGCGCTGGGCGTGAAGTATCAGGCCGTGCTCCTCCTCTGTGCGCGCAATGCCTTTTAGCACGAGCACGAGTGCGCGTCTAGCGCCACATATATTGATGGGCTCATAGGATGCATTGAGGACCAGAACTGGCATCTGCAACATGTGGCTGGGCTGCACAGCCGCGTAGTCTCCGCTATATGCGGCGGCCTTGGCAATGGACTTCTGCTTGCGAGCATGGATCATAGCTTTTCCCAGCGACATCTCTTTTCCCCTCGTCAAAAAGATGGTTGGTCTTGCGATGAATTAGAGCTTGCCGTTTCATAATCCGCGCCCGGAGAATTTCCGGACGGTCTTGCGTCGTTTTCCGTGGCATTTACAGGGATGCTGCGCCGGAACGAACTGATGGTGCGCGCTCTTGCGAGCGTTGCTACCCACACTGATGCGGCGCCGGCCTGGACCAGCGCTTGTGCAGCAGCGCGGGCGGTTGCGCCGGTAGTAAAAATATCGTCGATTACCAGGATGTGCTTCATGTTGACAGCAGCCGGATCGGAGACTGTAAAGGCGCCGCTCACATTCAAGCGCCGCTGGCGGAAGGTAAGCCCGGCCTGGCTTTCAGTGGCGCGCAGTCGCATCAGTGTGCTGGAGGCCAGCGTCAGCTTCCAATCGGGATGAGATCTGCGCAAATATCCGAGTGCGTAAACTGCCAGCGACCGGGCTTGATTGAAGCCTCGCTGGGCGTACTTTGATCTGTGCAGCGGCACGGGAACCACCAGCATCTCGGCCGGAGCGTCCGGAGCAAGTTGAGCGATTGCCTCAGCCAACATCTGGCCCAGTCTGCGGGCGGCCGGATGAAGCCGGTCATACTTGAGTGCGTGAATGGCCGCTTTCATTCGGTCCTGGTAAGGGCCAAAGGCCACCGCCCGCACGAATTGCGGAGGCGCCATGCGGCAGGATCGGCAAAGCGCGGCGCTGGCCGGACTCGAATCCAGCTGCGGCGCGTCCAGTACGTCGCCGCAGCGTGCGCACACTGGGCCGCTCTGGACAGGAAACTCTGCCCAGCAAACATCGCAAATTGGCACGGTAGAAAGCCGCGGCAGAGGGGAGCCGCAGAGAGTACAGAAGGCAGGAAGAAGCGCACAACCCAATGAGTCCATGGGACTTCGAAGCACACGGGCCACTGCGCGCCACCGCGAAGTTTCCGATGGTGGAACTGCAAGCGTGAATGAACTCGAGTCCCTGAGGAAGACACACCTCACATGGAGGAGGCGCAACCAAAATTTGAGCCGCCTTGGCGATAGTATACCCGCACAAGGCTGGATATTCCATGGCATTTCAACGAAGGCTGTATTCAGAGTCAACTTGCATCAGCCCCATTTCGGGGGCTTTGCTGTGGCACGTACTGAAAAATCCGCCGCAGAAAATAGCCGCCAGCCCGGCGAGGATCAAGACAAATCCGGTGACCTCATTCACGCCCCCCGCCGCGAAGAGGACCGATTTTGGCGCTGTCCGGTCCTCAATCGCGGCTGAATTGGGGCGCCTAACAGTGCTGATGGATTCCGGTATATTTATCGTGAACCGGTTTGGTTCTGCGTGGGCTGATTGCGATCTTTATTGATGACGTCGTCATGCACGTTTATAGAGCCCTTGTTCCGATCCGACGTACCAGGGACGTTTTCATTGCCTTTGCGGGGTTCATCTTTGGCCTTGTCCCAGGTATTGCCCTTTTGCTGTTGAGAATCGCCGTCACCCTGTCTACCGGTGCTGCCGCTCACGTTGCCAACATTGCTTGTTCTATCCTTGTCCATAACATTACTTTTGGGAGTATCCATAACATCACCTCTTCGGGTATCGTCACTCACTGTCCCAACGAACCACTGTCTCAAATAGAACGTTACAAACCACGCACGCATGCGTTCACGCACAAATCATTTCTTTTCTTATCGATCGAATATAGGGCCAGATAATCCCAGGGTGATTGGTATTATTTCTCTGGAGAACCGATGGTTTTTTTCGCCTGACGATCCGCCCAGGTAGTTCTTATTCTTTCGTAAGTGGCATGCATCTGATCCAGTTCCAAGTCACTCAATCGCTCGATATCGATCATTTGGTTTCGAGCCTTGTCCATCGCCAGTATTAACTCATTGAGTTTGAGATTGATTGCTCGCGAATCGCGATTCTGTGTGTTCTGGATCAGCAAAACCATCAAAAAGGTCGCGATCGCCATCCCCGTACTGATTGCCATAGCCCAGTGGGCTGAGAAATGAAATATTGGGCCAGTGACAGCCCAGATAATAACCACAACACCGGCACAAACAAACGCCCATGTGGAGCCCAACCATCCAGATACTTTTGCGGCGAAACGTCCGAAATGGCCGTGCACGCTCCGGTTATGCGACTCGATAGCTTGTTTGTTCATCTAATTCCGGCCTCCATAGACGATCTGCTCCTCGACCATAACACCTGGTTGATTCACTGTTTGGTATTAGAGAAACAGACACCTGCAGAGGTCGCACACTAAATTTGTCAATTGCATTTTGTGAAAGAGGGTGGACATTTCCCCTGGAAAGATCCACCCAGGCAGCGGATCTTGATATTTAAAACACGCCTGCCAAGTAAGCCTCACTTGATTCGAGCTTTCCTTCCCCCGCGCCGCACTCCGCTATCACGGCAGGAGAGAGCGTTATCACCGGGCAATGCGCGTGGGCCAACACTTTGTAAACCACGCCGTGGCGGGTAATGGCAGCGAACGCCGATGCACCGTGCGCTCCCAGAACGATGAGGTCAGCCATCTGCGCCTTGCACTGGTAGAGCAGTTCCTCTGTCGGATCGCCGGGCACTAAAACGGTTTGCACAGCGATCTTGCCCCGTAACCTAGACGGAACCAGGGCCAACAGATCGGCTTCAAGCTGGTCGAGGCTGTGACCGGCGAGGACTTCGATGCTTTCCTGAGGTCGGATTACATGCTGCAAGATCAAGCGTGCATTGTGCTGGGCGGCCAGTTCAGCGGCAAAGCCGGCTACCAGGTGACTCGCCTCCTGCAGGCTTACGGCGCAGAGAATGTTACTCGTTGCATATTTGCGGTAAGCACCGCTGACCGCCTCCGGGCCCACGATGCAGACCGGCACATTGGCGCTGCGCAACACGGCCTCGGCCACTGAACCCACCAGCAGCTTGCCGATGGGGCCGGGTGAGTGAGTGCCCATGACGATACGGTCTACCTCCCGTTCGCGCAGGAAGGCGAGAATCTGGTCAGCCGGCAATCCGGGGCGCACAACCAGTTCGCAGGGAACACCGGAGTACCGCGCTCTCTGAACCAGCGGCTCAAGCTGCTCTTTTTCAGCTCTGGCAGCGGCGGCATAGTCGTAATAGCGGATGCCGGTAGTCTCCGATGCGGCTACTACCAGGGTGTCGTATGCATGAATGATGATGAGATGAGCGCCAAACTCGACGGCTTGCGCAAGGGCGAATGAAAAGGTTTTTTCGTTGGCGGGAATCTCGGAGGCGTAGAGGATGGTGGAGGGTTTGCTCCACCCTGTCTTGACAACGTGTGCCATGGGGACCTCCTGGTGGTGCGGCAATACTTTGACAGGGTCGGGTTACGATTGCAGTGCTTTAGGGCACATGAACGGGTGATTTTACTCACCTTTAAGAGGCCATTTGCGGCCAGCATGCCGGGTCTTGCCCTGTTGACGACGCGCGCATCGCGATGGTTGCCTGGAGATTATGTGATCTCAATCACAGCCCGACTTGCTCAGGGGTGGTCTTCTGAAGCGGAATCGTGGCGCTCCAGAGCGATCAATCAATTCAAGGTGCTCTGCCTGAATCTTGCAAGACGGGTTTGCTCCAATGGAATATAAACCTTATCGGCAGAGCCTAAGTTTTCTTGAATGATCGGATTATCGCTCGATCCCCGGCGCAGGTCCCGCAGTCCGGACAGTTGCAAAGCGCTTTTGCTGCACACGATTTGGAGGTTGGTTATGGAGCCGATGCACAATATTCCCGCACGCGGGGCGTTAAACTTCGACGAAACGCCGTTCCTGGCGATCTGGGAGGTTACACAATCGTGCGATCTTGCATGTAAACACTGCCGGGCGGCAGCCCAGCCGATCGCCCATCCGGATGAGCTGACGACGACCGAGGGCAAGGCGCTGATCGACCAGATCGCCGCGATGCATGTGCCGATTTTTGTTTTTACCGGCGGCGACCCATTGAAACGAAAGGACGTATTCGAGCTGATCCACTACGCCGCCAGCAAGGGCGTGATGGTGGCGCTCACACCCAGCGCTACGCCGCTGCTGACGCGGGAGGCGATTTTCAAGCTGAAAGAGGCGGGGCTGGTGCGTCTGGGCATTTCGCTCGACGGCTCGACGCCTGAGATTCACGACGCTTTCCGCGGCCTTCCCGGCGCGTGGGCACGAACCATCCAGGCCATTGAGTGGGCCAACGAAGCGGGGATTCCGATCCAGGTACACACCACCATCAGCCGACACAATGCGCACGATCTGGACAATTTATGCGCGCTGTTTGAAAAACTGGCCATCGTAATGTGGAATGTGTTTTTCCTGGTTCCGGTGGGACGCGGGCAGTTGAGTGCCCTGCTCTCGGGCGAGGAGTTCGAGGAAGTCTTCGGAAAGATCTACGAACTGGGCCATCGAGTGAACTTTCAGATCAAGACCACGGAGGCGATGCACTACCGGCGCTACCTGTTGCAGCACAATTTGGAAGAGCGGCGCATGGGGCATGGGCATCCGCACAACGCAGGTGGCGGAAACGCAAAGGGTTATGAGGCAGGCGCGCCGACCAGCGATGCGCAAACGCGCACTGCGAGTTGGGCGACTCGGAGAGTGAACGACGGCAAAGGGTTCCTGTTTGTTTCGCACGTGGGCAATGTGTATCCGAGCGGGTTCCTGCCTATTCATGCCGGCAACGTGAAAGAGACGCCACTCCAGGAGATCTATCGCAACGCGCCTATTTTCAAATCGCTGCGGGATACGAGCAAGCTGGAAGGCAAATGCGGGGCTTGCGAGTACAAGGAAATCTGCGGAGGGTCGCGGGCGCGGGCATACGCAGTTACAGGCGATCCGCTCGCGCAGGAGCCGTGCTGCATCTATCAGCCGCGGAACTGGGACCCGCAGTTGGAGAATGAGGCGCATGCTTTTGCGAGGAACTAGCATCCGGCTGGACGTTTCAGGATTAAAATCACGGGGCAACTGACGTGCGAATTGTGAAATTCAATCCACCTATGGGACATGCCAACAGCAAAATTCATTCAACCTAATAAGCTGAGAAAAGAATGAATTTTGTAGGGTTATACGAATTCGGAATAAAGCGTATAGCTTCGTCCTTGAAGAAAGTAAGGGTATAAGTATAGATATTTGCCTGAAATGACCATTTATGAGTTGAGAAAAACATTCAAAACCGGCGCAAAAGAGAGCGTTTTAGCGCATTTTTGGGCTCTTTTGGTGCAAAACCAGAGCCGTTTTTTGAGGCTCGCGCACATAAATCATGGACATGATTTGGCCGGAGAGCCGGAGGCGGAGGATTTCCGTCTGAAGAAGCTGATCCGAGGCTGTGCAATCATGAATGAAACCTTGGAGGACGCTTCCCTATGAACCAACAGCCGATGCAGCACCCCAATTCACAGCTAGTCGACACATTCACTGATGCGGTTGAGGCTGCTTCATTGATTAAGAAAGAATACGTGGACCCAAGGATAGGTTGGTACAAGGCTCACACGTTCTTTCCCAGGTGGTGTTTTCGTGTAGTGGGCATCACAACGATTCTGCTCAGTGTTTCGCTGCCCGCGGTAGCAGCGAGTGGCTGGCCGAGGAAGGACATGGCACTCTCTGTCATGAGCGTCACTATCGCCGCACTCACAGGTCTAAGTTCGTTCTATCGCTGGGAGAGGACGTGGCGCGGAAACTCCTCTGCACAGATGGCTCTCGAACAACTCTGCGCCAAATGGAAATTGGAGTTGACCAACGCTCGGCTGATTCTTTCACCGGAAGAGCGTGTTAAGCACGTCTACCAAGCTACGGACGATCTACTGGCAAACGCTCGGAGTGTCGTATCCTCTGAGAGTGAAGGATTCTTCAGTGGGCTACAGTTCCCACAACAGAACAGTGGGCCGAAGGGTAGCTAATGCACCCTCCATGCTTGTGCCCGGATTACCGCCAAACCGGAAATTACTACTTGGTTATTGCCAGTTTGGCAACGATTCGACCGAGACTCCGATTCATGTGGATTCGCCGCTCACTCTGACGATCGAATGAATGTGGAGGTCCGGCAGTATTCCACGCCATTCACCGGCCTCGTATTCTCCCTTGAGCAAAGTCCCTTCCGGTTCAAGGACCACACTGGAAGGTGCTGCCGGCAGGCGCATCCGCAAGCGAATCGGGCCGGTTGGTGGAACAACACCAGTGTGGCGGAACTCGCCGGTTACGGGAGCTCCCGCTGAGTTGACCAGGTGAATCAGAGTTTGGTTGTCCTTCTTCCTGAGTATGATTTCCAAATTCTCGTAGTCACCATCAAGGCTGACAATCGGCGCATGCAAGGGGACAAGAAGCCGTCGCACCACTGAACGAATGATAGGGCTGCTGTCGTTTCCATAGGTTGAGAAGATCGGCCCAGGGCATACCAGGACGGACCCTTTTCCGTGATCCAGACGAATGGCCAGTGGCAACATATTTTTTCGCGTATCAACTGTGCGATAAGCAAAAGCAACAACCTCTGGCTGTGCAGCTTCGACCTCAATCCAACTTCCTGTTACCTCAGCAAAACCACTGTCATCGGCAACCAAATAGGTATGGTTCGCCGCTCGGGATGCGACCCGCAAATTGAAGATGCTTGAAAAAAGCCGGGCATTCTCCGCGCCGCATAAAAGCAGGTTCCCACCTTCGCTCACATATCGCGCAAGCGTGTTGGCAACATCGTCTCCCACGTCCTGCCAGTCGGGAACGACAATCAACGGGTACCGTGCGGCGCACTCCGCCGCCTGCCAATCAGGAATGAGATCGACAGAATATCCACAGGTAAGGAGCAAATCGACCGCTCCCGAGGCCGGTGCTTCGGCATTTCCCCAGGAGCCAAAAACCCGGCCGGCCGTGCGGTAAAGTGTACGGCCCGAAAACAGGACGCCGACTTCCGGCAGGCTTTCAGAGCCATGAGACCAGCGTTGGCGCTGACGACAGAATTTCCCCACCTCTGCAGCCTCTTTTACAATGCGATCGTCAATCCAGCCCGCCCGGCTTGGGACGTAGTAAATTTGAAAACCGCCACCTTGCGCCAACACGACGGCTGCTTCCTGCTCCAGTTCCACTGCGGGCTTGGTGGAGTAAAGTCCCAGGTGTCTCGTTCTCTCAAAGCCCCAGGACATTAAATCCCAAGGCTTGCCGCAGCGCGAAAGATAACGCGACTGGATGCGAGCCTGTCTTAGAGCAGCCCAGTCGGCGACGTCGCCGGAAAGGTAATCGAGCTGCACGGCAGGGCGCTCTGGCATGTAGGTCGAGTACATCCAGTTGCTGGTGACCTGGTAGCCCGGCTTGGCTCGGTGCAAGGCATCGACATACCGAGCCACGTATTGGCGAAACTCTTCGCGCTGCACTTCAAGAAACTCATTCCAGCCCTTGTTCTCAGGTTTCCCGGGCAGCGCATCCATTCCGGTTTTCTCGAGGAATCTTTGCTTCGCGGCGAGACAGTAATCGGGATTTACCGCCCAGCAATCCCCATCGACCCACGAACCGTCTAGATCGTATTTGAGCGCGACTTCGACGAGTTCTGGAATCATCAATGCCTGCTCGTACTCGCCGAACAGGCTGGTCTCTTGCGAATTGCGAGTGCCATCTGGAGCGACGCTCGCCCATTCCGGATGGCGCGTAACGGCTAGCCCGTCCAGCACACCGGAAAAGTGATTGTAGAGGGCGACGCCGTGAGCGGCGGTAGCACGACGCCAGATGGCGAGTGAGTCCTGCACAATGCCGGGAGCCGACATTCCAGTTTTGGATGGGAAGCCAAGATAGCCTGGGTGGCCCTTGGAATCATACTGGACGAAATCCGGACGGCAGCTTTCCAGAAGATTGTTGACCATTTCCTCAGTCAAATCTCGCCCGAGATCCTTATCCTCTGCCGTGGGATGCAGATCGAAGTGGAGGCCAAAATAACAGTCTTTTCGAGCAAGCCGCGCTGGCGCAACGGCAACGGCTGAGCGCGAAAGAATGAAAGCGGATGTAGTTGCTAGAAACTCTCTCCGGGACAGCTTCACGATCACACCTCTTGGGCACACCTCTTGAGTTGCCGGTTCAGGCTACCGATTCCGAACAATGCATGAGTGCCTACCAGTGTAAACTTCTTCGCGCGTTACGCTGCCAAAAGTACAGCATCGCCCTTAAGAAGGGCTCTGTCAGTTTCGGTTGAATGCCGGCCGAGCGGAAATTGCTCTTTGAGTGTTGGCTGCTTTTTAACTTTCGCACATGTCAGGTATCCCCAATAAGAGATTGGGTTGCGATGGGCGCAAAACTTCCCAGGGGTAATTGCGTAGAAAGCGGGGAAAAATTGAGGGCGGTTGGCTGGATACTACGGCTTGGAATAGACGTATCCCCGTCACTCCGCCTTGGTTGCACAATCGTTGCGCAGATTGGTCTCTCGCATCAGCCTCAGCCATTCAGCGGTTGAGATTACCTGTCGAGATTGGTAGTGCCTGATCCAAACGTAAGCGTAGCCGAGCAGGATGACGATGCCTGCGCCGATGATTGCATGCTCCATTTATTTAAACCTCACCGACGGTGGCGTGATCTGTCGTCCACCGAGCCATCAGCTTTTCAGAATGTTGTGATCATAGCGCGGGCGCGTTCAGTGCTGATGTGACGCATCTCACTTGATTCGAGCGATGAAAGCTCCCCCAAGTCCAAAATGCGAAACTCGGCACCCAGCGGTCGTCCGGAGTTTTGATATCGGTGTGTTCATTCCAACAGTGTCGTGACTGCCTAGAGTCACCTAGACGAAATGTCGTCATCATTTCTTAGTCACTTTCCATCCACTTGAAGCGACAAATCGGGCCCGTTGCCACCAACTGATTGATCTCAAATGATGAACGGACCTCGCACCCTGCCAGCCCAATTTGGCAGGCCAAATGCATAGCAAGTTGGTGGCGGCAGATACAAAAAAGCAGATAGCTTCCTCTCTTTTCGCCAGTTCTTGAATTGGGGGCGCGCTGTGGAGATGTTCCGGTTAGACTACCTTTCCTGTCTTCTTACTATTATTGCAACGATTCTTGTCGGACAAAAAAGTGGATCGGACTTGCCCTCTCGGGCGTCAACAGCCTGGTCGTTTGCGTGATTGCAGTTCATACGTCGCAGTATGGCTTCATCCCCGCAAACGTGTTCTGCATTCGTATTTACGCCTTCAATCTGAAGTCGTGGCGCAACATGGTAGAACAGTCACACCCGAACCAGACCAGTAAGCTCGCGGAGATCAGGAGGCTGTGCCTGCGCCCCTTTTGTTCGGATTCGATCCTTGGACAAGCACTCGAGGTTAGCCGCGTAGACCAATAGGCTGCGGTCTTCATCAGGTCCTAAAGAGCTTCTGGGTTCCATTCTCGCAACTTTTTCTAACACAAAGGTGGGAGTAGCAATGCCCCTTCTGCCGTGCGTCTTTGTCGGATGACTGGAGGGGATAATCGCTTTGCGATTGAAATTGTTGGTAGCTATACTTGAACTCTTCTTCGCCGTGAATACGCGGCCGCCCGGTCGCAGCAACTCCTTTCCGCTGTTATGATCGGGTAGGGCTGCAATGCACTCTTGAATCTGTGTTGACGCCCTTGTTCCACCTTGTTTGGCTTCGTTTTATGGCAGGGGATGAAGATTGGTTCGAGAACTGGATTCACAGATTCCCGTACGATAATCATCATCCGGTAAGCCTGTGACACTTAAGGTGATATACAGCCCAACGAATCAAATAGATTTCAGAGGCGCGCTATAACTCTTGTCCAGTTTTGCTGATAATCACAAGCTTGGCCGTCAGCGCGCATCGCGGAGGATTGGGCCCTAGAATGAAATTGCGACGAAACTTCCTCACGGCCAGTCAACGAACGATTGTGCTTTTTGTCGTCGTTCTTTCTTTGCTCGCCGCTTCCTCCCTGTGGGAATTGAAGTTTCTAGATAGTGACCGGGTATTCCTCGTCGGAGAAGATCTGTGGGCAGGCGCTCAGAAGCGTGCCACGTTTTGCCTGCTCAGTTATTCAGTTTCAGGGTCCAGTGACGACCTTCAGTGTTTCCGATCTGAAGTGGCAGTCCTTGTAGGGGATATGCAAGCTCGACGAGAGCTGGACACCAAGCGGCAAACGTATTCCACTATCGCCGAAGGTTTCATTGAGGGCAGAAACCGGCCGGCAGACGTTCGAACAGCAATTATTTTCTATAACATTGCTCCGTGGAACGCAGAGTGCGAGAAAGCCATTCAAATATGGCGTGACAGCGACAAGGACACCTTACGACTGGTCGCTATTGCCGACGAACTCGAGCACGCTAGAAATGACGCAGAAAGGAGGACGCTAAGAGAAGAACTCCTCCAGATCGATCTTTCTCTCTCGCAAAGGGAGCGGTCCTTCGCTGAGCACCTGAACAATGGAATGCATTTTCTCGCCCTGGGCCTGTGTTTCGTTCAGGCAGTTTTCGCTATCGCGTTAGTGTTTCTGGCGATCATTGTCTCCCGACGCATGCTGGCGGTGCAGGCGAGTGCAGATAAACAGGTTCGAGCCCTCGCGTTCTATGACTCGCTGACGGGTTTGCCGAATCGCACCCTTTTGCTTGAGCGCTTGGCGACGGCGCTTTCGGCGGCACGCAATCGGGACAGAAAAGTCGCAGTCCTCTTTATCGATCTGGATGAATTCAAGGTCATCAATGATTCGCTGGGCCACTCGGTGGGCGATCTGCTTCTCAAGGAGGTCGCACGAAGATTGCAGGAGTTGATTCGCGATCAGGACACAGTTGCGAGACTTGGCGGCGATGAGTTCCTCGTTGTTCTCGGCAATCTGGAAGGTGAATCGGACGCGAGGCAGATCGCTGAACGAATCCTTAAAGCGGTAGGAGCAAGTTTCGTAAACGACAGTGTGCTTTTGAATGTGACTTGCAGCATCGGAGTCAGCCTGTTTCCGAAGCATGGAGACGATACTGAAACACTGATCAAGTTCGCCGATGCTGCAATGTACACCGCCAAAGAAGCCGGCAGGAATCGAATCCGGTTTTTTGAGGAGGAGATGAACGAGGTTATTGTCCGGCGACTGAGCCTTGAAAACCGTCTACGTTTGGCCCTGGAGCGGCAGGAATTTTATCTTGTGTATCAACCGCAAATGGATATCGCCACCGGATGTATCTCCGGGATTGAAGCTTTGCTGCGATGGGATCACGCCGATTCGACCTCAATGCCGACCGACAAATTCATCCGAGCATGCGAGAAAAGCGGTCTCATCATTCCAATTGGCGAATGGGTCATGAAGACGGCATGCGAGCAGGCCCGGAAATGGCAGGAACAGGGGTTGCCGGCTCTGCCAATCGCGATCAACGTATCAGCGATACAGTTTCGTGAGGATGGCTTCTGCGATTTGATTCGACAAGTACTTCACCAGACGGGGCTTGCCGCTGAGTATCTAGAATTGGAGCTCACCGAAGGACTTCTGCTATCAAACGAGGATGTCGTTTTCGGGGTCCTAAAGGAAATCAGGTCGATGGGAGTCGAACTGACAATCGATGATTTTGGAACGGGATACTCGAGCTTGAGCTACCTGAGGCAGTTTCCGGTGACCAGTCTCAAAATCGACAAGTCATTCATCAAGAACCTTATTGTGAATCGCGACGACGCCTCGATCGTAACTGCGATCATCAGTTTGGCAAGGAGTCTTAATCTGAAGGTGATCGCAGAAGGGGTTGAGACGGCGGAACAGCTTTCGTTCCTTCTTGATCAGCGTTGCGACAGCTTTCAGGGGTACTACCTCAGCAAACCTCTTGTAGCCGAGGAACTGATTCGAAACTTTCCTTCATTTCGGGCTCCACTGGCCTTAGCTCAGATTATCGAACTCTAAAAAATGGGGCCGACTAGGGCGTGGAATCGCGCCTGAACCGGTTGGCGTCAACCGAAGATCATACAGAGGTAAATGGCTGTGCCCGGGCGCCTTGGAGGCCCTGATCCATCGTCTGCCTTCACAGGGCGAGACCGCGAGGTTACGCGCGGTGACGGCGGCGAGCGTGTACGGCGCGGCGCGGCGCAAAGGTCCACTCCCTGATGGGACCGGTGTCTACATGGATGAATTGACCTTTAGGGTAGTACCCCACGCCACCAGCGTCGAGTGAAAGCGCAGCATCTCGCAGCTGCACCGCTGGAATGCCAGGAACCCGGAGATCGAGCGCATTGGCTTCGATATGCTGTGAGTGCTCTGCCGCGTTGGTGGTTCTGCTCTCACGGAGTGCATCGTTCGTCTCCTTTGTCCGGTAGCCGCAAAGGACCTCAATTACACTGCTCGATCGATTCAGCTTGGCAAGCATCGTGTGGAGCAGGTCGAAGGTGCGGGGATCGTAGCTCTTGACCTCATCGTTGTGGCTGTCGCGCAGAAATTCGCTGAGCTTATCGAGAGCCTCGGGGATATATGTGTCGCCCACCCTGTAAATGACGTCGATGATTTCGCCACCCCGCCTCGCGAGCTTGAGCTCATACTTTGGGCCATCCTCAGGCACGTCGCCTTCAGAAATGGAGCCCATCTCAGGCAAGCTTACGTTCGAAAGCATGTGCCTCGTCGCGTGGAGATGAGAATGCCTGTGGTACTCAGCGTTGCGCGCGCTGGCCATGGGACCGACAGCTACGAACACTACTAGAGCGATGAGTGCGCAAACATGACGGGCAGAAGCGAAGCGACGAATGGACGTGGCGAGATGAAGCGGGATAATGGCAGGACTCCTTAGTTCTATTGCCAGCTGCATCCCGTGGCATACCTCAATTTGGCTCGTTGCCACACTACAGCTATTACCCCCAATCCTACTGGAGTCGCGACCTTCCCGTCTAAGGATCGCTAATTCTATGAGTTCGCTGTTAACTATCCGACAATTGACCAATTAATTACGGGCCTTCCGTTACTTAAGTAACTACAACTTCAGTTTATCTCTACATATAAATTCACTTGCCTGTGAACAAATTGTCGCGCTAAGTTCCTCTCAAGAGAAACTTTGGGTGACTCACCGACGGGCTGGGGCGCCGGGGTCAAAAAACAGGAGCCTGATATGGTAACCAGTCGATTCCCCATCGGTTGGGTGATATCACGCCTTCACTCAAATGTGCTGAATTTTTCCAGCGTTGTCTTCTGCCTCGCATATCTTGCGAGCGGCACTCCAGCATCGGCCACAAAGGTGGCCACCCCGACCTTCAGCCCGGCGGCTGGAACCTACACCTCGACGCAGATGGTATCCATCAGCGATTCGACCTCCGGCGCAACGATTTACTACACCACCAACGGAAGTACGCCGACGACGGCCTCAGCGATTTACTCCAGTGCAATCACTGTCTCTGAGACGGAGACGCTGAAGGCAATCGGCACACACAGCGGCGATACGAATAGCTCGGTGGGATCGGCCAAGTACACCATCAAGGTAGCTACGCCGACCTTCAGTCCGGGCGCGGGTACTTACACCGCGACACAAACGGTGACGATCAGCGATACCACATCGGGCGCGTCGATTTACTACACCACTAATGGAAGTACGCCGACGACGGCTTCGACGGTTTATTCCGGTGCGATTACTGTGTCAGAAACAGAGACGCTGAAGGCACTGGCAACGCACACGGGCGATACGAACAGCGCGGTGGGTTCGGCGGTTTATACCATCCAGGTAGCTACGCCGACTTTCAGTCCAGGGGGTGGCAGCTATTCCTCGGGACAGACGGTGACCATCAGCGATACGACCTCAGGCGCGAACATTTACTACACCACCAACGGGACAACACCCACGACTGCTTCCACGCATTACACAGCGCCGGTGAGCGTTTCAGTCAGCCAGACACTGGAGGCGATCGCCACGCACAGCGGCGAAACCAACAGCGCTGTGGGTGAGGCTGTTTATACCATCGGTTCGCCGGGCACGCCAATCATGACCGTTCAAAGCAATAGCGGATCGAGCGAAGATAGCGATGCGCTGGCGGTTTCGTTTAACAACAACGTTACCTCAGGGAACGTGATCCTGGTGGCGGAGAGCACATACGACGCGGAGACGCTCGCCACGCCAACGGACACGATCGGCAACACCTTTACTCAGATCGTGACCGCGGGCACTTCAGGAGACTCGGTGGCTGCTGTTTACGCTGCTACCAACAAGAGCTCCGGCGCCGATACCGTGACGTGCAACGACAACGACGCCAGTAACAACCTCCACTGCAATATCTACGAGGTGCAGGGAATTACGACGACGGTGGACCAAACGGGAAATTCCACTGTGACCGGCACGGCGCTGACTGTGTCTACGTCCGCGGCAACCACGAATGCCGTCGATTACATTTTCGTGTTCTTTACCGACAACGCGAATGGAGCAAACATTACGGTTGGGCCGGGTTATGGAGATACCCAACTGTCGAATGACGGTGGCGACAGCGCTTTCTCAGAAGACTCGGTTGTGATTGCCACGGGAGTTCAGACGGCTACGGCGACGTCAAATCTGAGCGACGCCGATGTGAATGTGATTGCGGCCTTGAAGACGACGGGGACACCGACGGTATCCTTGCCGACTTTGAGCCCGTCAACGGGAACGTATATCTATCCGGTGTCGGTGACGATCAGTGATTGGACCAATGGCTCGTTGATCTACTACACAACGAACGGAACAACGGCGACGACCGAGTCGACGCTGTATACCGGACCATTCAATGTATCAGTAACGCAAGCGGTGGAGGCACTTGCCGTGGCGAGCGGCTTTGCCAACAGCGCGGTGGCATCTGCGACTTATACCATTACGCCGCCAGCAGCCACGCCTGGGTTCAGCCCGGTGGCGGGATCGTATTCCTCGGCGCAAAACGTGACGATCAGCGATGCGACCTCAGGCGCGACGATCTACTACACCACCAACGGCTACACGCCGACGACTGCCTCGGCGGTCTATAGTTCGCCGATCAATGTGTCGGTTTGGGAGACGATACAGGCCGTCGCCCTCGCACCCGGGTATTCGCTTAGCGCCACGGGCGTCGCGACATATACCATCGGCGAGGCACAAGCAGCGGGACCAACGTTCAGTCCGGCTGGCGGGGACTATGACACCTCGCAGACGGTAACCCTGAGCGACGCTACCTCGGGCGCGACAATCTACTACACGACGAACGGAAGCACGCCAACAACCGCTTCGACCAGGTACACGAGCGCGATCAGTGTTACCGCGACGGAGACGGTGGAGGCAATCGCAACGGCGAGCGGATATAAACAGAGCGGCGTGTCTTCGGCCGTTTATACCATCAACACGGCGACGGGACAATGCGACGGCATGTCGCTGGGCACATCTGTGGCAGGGACAGCTAACTTGAACGGATTTGTTCCGTTCCAAAACGCGACGAACGGCCTGGTGTCTCAATGGAACACCAACATCGCCAACGCGGCGGTTGATCCGAACAATGCCGCCATTCAAACTACGTCCGGATTTGCGGGTGAATCAACCCATGTGAACTTTGGTTCCTCGCCTGGAGACGGCGGCATACCGTTCATGATTGTCGATTCCGGGACAACACCGAGGGTGCCCATCAACGTGATCGACTACGCAAATAACAGCGATGTCGTTGTGGCACCGTATCCTGCAAACGTTCCGATCGAAGGCGATCTTGCCGCATGCTCGGGCTGGCCGGATACTTACCAGGGCGATGCTCATACCAACGTACTCGACCGCAACGGGTGCTGGGAGTATGAGACCTTCAACACCAACTACTGCAATGGGCTTTACGATGCCTCAGGAGAAGTGATCTGGGACATGGCCAACGGCAACTATCGTCCGTGGGGCTGGACTTCAACGGATGCGGCCGGGTTGTCGGTGATGGCCGGGCTGGTGAAGTACGATGAAGCGGCTTCAGGAACGATCAAACACGCGATTCGCTACACCATGCAGCAGTCCAAGAACGACGCTAACGGCGGGTACTTTGTGGAACCGGCAAGCCACGCCGCAGGCACCGTCTATGGCGCGCCGGTGGTGGAGGGGATGCGGATACGGTTGAATTCGACGTTCGACATCTCCGGCTACTCGGCGATCGACCAGGCGATCCTGACCGCATTCCAACAATACGGAATGATCATGGCAGACAACGGCGGTTACCTGTATATCCAGGGCGCAACCGACTCGCGCTGGGACGACAGCGACTTGGAGAGCCTGGCGGGAATTCCGTCGTCTGACTTCACGGTTATCCAGATGACGCCTGAATACCCCGGCTACGATTCAGTAACTGCTCCAACCGGATCGGCGCCGGTGATCAGCGGCTTTACGGTATCGGATCAGACTGTGTCTGCGGGAACACCGGTCACGTTTACTTACAGCGTGAGCGGAGACTCGTACGACTACATCGATATGATCGGGCCGGTAAAGGCCGGCGGCGGGAGCGTAACCATCAGTCCCACCGCGACCCAGACCTATACGTTGTATTCAGTGAACCAGTATGGAGACAACGGAGCGGGAGAGGGGTACGGCGTGACAACAAGCACCCCGATCACAGTTGTGGTACCTGGATCGACGGTGGTTGCGCCGACGTTTACGCCTTCGGCCGGCACGTATAGCACGGCGACAGCGGTTACGTTTAACTCGACAACGTATCCGTATGCGACGTTCTACTACACGACCGACGGGTCGACGCCCACGTATCCACCGACGGGGACGACGATGGAATACCCGGTGATACCGCCGCCAATGTCGCCACAGAACACCGGAGCTTTGGCGGATATTACCGTCTCCACATCGTCGACGATCAAGGCAATCGCGGTAGCTCCGGGGTATTCGTCACCCAGCGCGGTCAGCTCGGCGACTTATACCATCAACTAACTGCCGCTTTGGCTGAAATAAACTTGAAGGAGCCTGGGCAAATGCCCAGGCTCTCTTTTTTTGCGGGTTGGTGAATTGGTCCCGCTTGCTGGGCGAGCAAGTTGGGAAGTCAGCGGTAATGAAAAGATTTTGCTTGAAGCATTCGTACCGGGATGGAAACTGCTTTAATGATGGGTGAGGCGACTGGATGCGGACGGCGATCATCGGCGGTGGAATTGCGGGACTGGCGGCCGCATTTGAGCTTGAAAAGGCCAGGGCGGCGGGCGCGTGGATGGGTTACACGCTGTTTGAGGCGCAGGGGCGGCTGGGCGGATGTTTGGCATCGGAAATTGTGTGCGGCGCGGTGCTAGAACGGGGACCCGATTCGTTTTTGAGCGAGAAGCCGGCGGCTGCGGAGTTGTGCCGCGAAGTGGGGCTGGGAGACGAGGTCATCCCATCAAATGATGCGGCGCGCAAGACCTGGATCGTAGTGAACAATCGGCTCGTCGCGCTGCCGGATGGACTGATGTTCCTGGTGCCGACAAAGCTGATTCCGACTGCGCTGACTGGGTTGTTCAGCTGGAAAACAAAGATACGGATGGGGATGGAACTGATGCTGCCGCCACGGCCGAGCGGGCTGCCGGATGAGTCGGTAGCCTCACTGGTGGAGAGGCACTTTGGGGTGGAGACGGTGGAGCGGTTGGCCGATCCGCTGCTGAGCGGGATTTTCGGCGGGGACTCGGCACAACTGAGCGCGAGGACGGTGCTGCCGCGGCTGGTGGAGATGGAGAGCGAGTACGGATCGCTGACGAGGGGTATGCTGGCGGCGCACCGGGCGATGCGAGCCAGAGTAGCTGCTGGAAAGAAAGCAAACACCGGCGGAGGCGGCAATGCGAGGCCTGCTGTGCGTGGAGTTTTTTCCACGCTGCGGGGCGGGATGCAGCAGCTCGTGGATGCGCTGACGGCGCGGCTCGATCCTACGCGGGTGCGGTGCGCAACGCCGGTGACGGGCCTCGAGAAGGTGGAGGCGGGCTGGAAGGTACAAGCAGGCGGAAAAGAAGAGTTTTACGAAGCAGTGATCATGACTTCGCCTGCGTGGGCTGCGGGAGAGCTGCTGGGTAAGGTGGACGCGGTGCTGGGCGAGGAATTGAGCGCGATTCCCTACTCTTCTTCAATCACCGTGAACCTGATCTACGACAGAGCTAGGCTGGGGCGGCTGCCGAAGGGATTCGGATTTCTAGTTCCGGCCGTCGAAGGACGCGCGATGCTGGCTTGCACGTTTGCTCATCGCAAGTTTTTGGGCAAGACACCGGAACGCAAGGCGGTGCTGAGGGCTTTTCTAGGAGGAATGAGAAACGAGGCGCTGGCGGCTGAGACGGACGAGACGCTGGTGAGGACGGTTCGGAGGGAGCTGAAGGAGATTCTGGGAGTTCATGCGGTGCCAGAATATACGCAGGTATCGCGCTGGCGGCGGGCTATGGCGCAGTATGCCGTGGGGCACCAGGAGCGGATGGAGCGGATTGCGGCGCGCGTGGCTGAACTGCCGGGGTTGCGGCTGGCAGGGAACGCATACGACGGGATCGGGATTCCGGACTGCATTCGGCTGGGACGGAAGGCGGCTAAGGAGCTGGTGGCGCTAGATTAGTGGGGTTTGTGATGCCGATCGAGTTGAACCTCAGGGGCTACGGCTCATTTATTTTGCGTCTATTTTTTCAACGATCGTCCGCTGATATCAATCTGATAACTAAACAAAATTCCGGTTGTGCCAAAAAGCGCGCAAATAACCTAAAATGCTGCGGAGGGTTTTTCGCCATGACTTCCGCTTTGAAATTGCGTCAACTTGTATTTGTGCTCCTTGTGGCTGCGGGAGCGTTGTTGTTTACCGGCCGTGCGATGGCCCAGGACGGCCCGGCTCAAAAGATGCCCGCGGGGCTGACGGCTGCGTCGGGCACAGTTCTCGAACGGCTCGCTGGTTTAGAGGCGCTGCCGGATGGGGCGTGGAAGATGCATAGCGGCGATCTTGCGCACGGCGAAGCGCTGCATTTGGACGAGAGCTCGTGGCAGCCCATCGCCGTGGGGGATAAGGCCGGCAAGGATGCGGTGTGGTTCAGGCAGACTTACCAGATTCCGGCGACGCTGAACGGGTATGACCTGACCGGGGCGCGGATATGGTTTGAATTTCATGCGCGCGCGAATGGGCCGATTCCGCAGATTCTCTACTTCAATGGACGGCGCGTGGCTATGGGCGACGATCTTGAGCCGGTGGTTCTGTTTGACGATGCGCGGCCGGGCGATAAGGTGACGGTGGCCGTGAAGTTGCTGCATACGGTGGATACCAAGCAATTTCATGGGGCTGCGCTGAAGATCGACTTCCCTGAAAATCGGCCAAATCCCGGGGACTTGCGGCAGGAGTTTTTATCGGCGGCGCTGCTGGTGCCTTCGCTTGCGCCGGGAGACGCAGGGAAAATGGATACGCTGAATGCGGCGATTCAGGCGGTTGATATCGCGGCACTGGACCATGCTGCATCGGGTAGTGCAATCACGAAATCGGAGTCGCAGTTCGAATTCGATACATCGCTCAAAGCGGCGCGCGTCCGGCTTGAGGCGCTGAAGCCGCTGCTGGAGAAGGCGAGCTTTCATCTGACCGGGAACGCGCACATTGACGCCGCGTGGCTTTGGCCGTGGACGGAGACGGTGGACGTGACGAAGCGGACCTTCGGGACCGCGCTGCAACTGATGTATGAGTATCCGGATTACACCTATACGCAATCGGCGGCGGCTTATAACGAGTGGATGGCCGACAAGTATCCGGAGCTGAATGCGGATATCGCGCGGCGCATCAAAGAGGGCCGCTGGGAGATTGTGGGCGGCATGTGGGTTGAGCCGGACCTGAATATGCCGGACGGCGAGAGCCTGGTGCGGCAGTTGCTGGTGGGCAAGCGGTGGTACAAGGATGCTTACGGCGTGGACGTGAGGATTGGGTGGAATCCGGATTCGTTTGGATATACGTGGCAGTTGCCGCAGATCTATAAGAAGAGCGGCGTGGACTACTTTGTTACGCAGAAGATGACGTGGAACGACACGAATCAACTTCCGTTTAAATTGTTCTGGTGGGAGTCGCCGGATGGGTCGAAGGTGCTGACTTATTTTCCGCACGATTATGTGAACCTGGATATGCAGCCGGACCGGCTCTCAGACAATTTGAAGGTGGCGCGCCAGCGCTCGCCGGGCATGCTGGAGATGATGGATCTCTACGGCATCGGCGATCACGGCGGCGGACCTACGCGGGCGATTCTGGACGAGGCTTCGCACTGGGCTGAGCCGGGGCACGTCACTCCGAAGTATGAGTTCGGCACGGCGCAGAGTTTCTTTACTTCGATTGAAAAGCAGATTGCACCAGATAGTCCGACATGGAATTATCAGTCGATTGCCAAGGGATATACGGTGCCGGCGGCTGTGCCGGACAAGGTGGCCATTCCTACCTGGAACAGCGAGATGTATCTCGAATATCATCGCGGCGTTTTTACTACGCAGGCGAATCACAAGCGGAATATGCGCGACGCCGAGGAGCAGGTGCTGAATGCGGAGAAGTGGGCTTCATTGGCATGGCTGGATGGACGCGAGTATCCGGGGAAGGAACTGACTGAGGATTGGAAGAAGGTGCTCTTTAATCAGTTCCACGATCTGGCGGCGGGGTCGGGGATTGGCGTGATCTATAAGGATGCGCAGAAGGATTACGATGTAGTGCGCTGGTCTACGAATGAGATTTCCAGTGGGGCTCTTGAAACTGTCGCGGAACACATTAACACTGAGAGCGATGGGATTCCGGTGCTCGTTTACAACCCGCTGGGATGGGAGCGGTCGGGTACGGTAACAGTGAGGGTTCAAGGCAAGGCGGCCAAACCCCTTGAGGTACCGCTGCTCGTAACGCACGTTCCTGCGCTCGGATATAAGGTCGAGTATATTGGCGGCAAGAGGCATACCGACTACTTCGGTGGCGCTATGCCGGCTGAAAGCGGCAACCTAGTCACGCTCGACACCCGCCGTGTGCATGTGGCCGTAGACAAGACGACCGGATGCATCATGAGCCTCTTTGAGAAGGCGACAAAATCTGAAACGATAGCAAGTGGAGCTTGCGGCAACCAGCTTCAATTCTTCAAAGACCTGCCGAAAGACTACGACGCTTGGAACGTAGACCCAGGCACGCTGGATGCGACGCCAGCTACGATTACCAAGGCGGATTCCGTCGAGGTGATCAAGCCCTTCCTCGGCGCGGAAGCCATACGCATTACATACCACAGGCAAGACTCGAAGTTTGTGCAGACCATCTCCATTCCAGACGAGGCGGACTACATCGATGTCGAGAACGACATCGATTGGCATGAGAAGCATGTGCTGCTGAAGGCGGCGTTTCCGCTGGCGGCTTCGGGACCATTTGCTACTTATGAGATTCCTTATGGGACCATCGAACGGGCTACTACGCGGAATAACTCGTGGGAGAAGGCGCAGTTTGAGGTTCCGGCAATGCGCTGGGCTGATTTGGGCGACGGAAAGCATGGGCTGAGCGTGATCAATAACTCGAAGTATGGGTACGACGCGGTAGGGAATGTGCTGCGGCTTACGCTGCTGCGCTCGCCTGTCGATCCCGATCCCGAGGCCGACCAGGGGCATCACCACTTCCACTACGCACTCTATCCGCATGCGGGGACGTGGAAGGACGCGCTCACCATTCGGCATGGGTACGAGTACAACTATCCGCTGACGGCGGTGGTGACTACGGCGCATGCGGGGTCGCTGCCGGCGGAGCACTCGTTTGCTTCGGTGGGGCCGGAAAATGTGGTGCTGACGGCGGTGAAGAAGGCAGAAGATGCGAATGGGCTGATTTTCCGCGCTTATGAGTGGGCGGGCAAGGAGACGATGGCGGAGTTTCATGTGCCGGCGGGCGCGACGGGCGCGACGGTGACCAATATGATGGAGACGCCGGAAGGCGCGGCGTTGACGGTTGCCGGCGACGTGGTGAAGGTTCCTATGCATCCTTACGAGATTGTGACCATTCGGGTGGATTATCCGCAGGGCGGGATGAAGCAATAGGGATTGCTCGATTACCAACGAAGGGGCTTCGGAGACGGAACCCCTTTTTTGGTACTCTGGAGCTCTGAGGAGCTTGCACAATGGACATTACTTCCCCCTACTTTGTGATTTCAGTGATTGTGGTTGTGTTTGTGGCGGCGATTCTGTATGGCACCAGCAGCAAGGAAGACGGGCCGCAGGCGCACTGACCCCAGAGCCGATTTTCCGGAACCTTTCCTGACCTGCGGACGTATAACAGGGAACGAGGGCGATTTGCATGATGACGAAAACGACAATTCTGCTGGCGGGACTGGCGCTGGCCGCCGGGCTGACGGGATGCTGGGTGCATGTGGATAAAAACTCCAACGGCGAGGATAAGAACGTCCAGGTGGATACGCCCTTTGGCGGCGTCCATGTAAATACCAACCAGACATCAGCATCGGACCTGGGATTGCCGGTGTACCCGGGTGCGGAGCAGAGGGCAGACGACGACAAGCACAAATCTGCCGATGTTCACCTGGGTTTTGGCGAGTGGGAGCTGCGTGTACGGGCGGTGAGCTATAGCACTTCAGACACGCAGGAGCAGGTGACTGCATTTTACAAAAAGGCTCTGGGCCGCTACGGCGACGTGATAACCTGCCAAGGCAATCAGCCGGTGGGAACCCCGACGAAGACGTCAGAGGGATTGACTTGTTCCGACGACAATGGCAACCATGTGCGCGTTAACCGCGGAGATTATAGTTCCGGCAAAAACGGGCCGGAGTTGAAGGCCGGTTCCAGGCGGCACCAGCATATTGTGGGCTTTGAGGAACCCAAGGACGGCAAGACGCGCTTTGCCCTGGTCGCGCTGGATTTGCCCGCCGGGATGGATAGTAATTCCTCGAAGAGCGACTAGAGCGATACCTCTGAAGTGCGTGAATTACGAGGAAAGCAACCGCAGGTCGTTCGACTCGCTGCGTTCTCTCAGGATGACAATCAAAGCTGGGGGCTGCCGGCTGATGCGAGGTCTGCGGAGGCAAGGGCCTGCCCTGCAACTGCTCGGATTCTGCTACACTGGTCGAAGCGCACTCAGGGGAAAAACGCGCCAGGCCGCGCCCCAACGATACGCTCTGCAACCCAAGTTCGGGGAGTGGCTCAGCCTGGTAGAGCACCTGGTTCGGGACCAGGGGGTCGGAGGTTCAAATCCTCTCTCCCCGACCAATAAAATCAATAACTTACACTGATTTCTGGCCAGGCAAAATTGCCTGGGGTTCCCAAAAGGGTTCCCACAATTCGCCAGTTCCGCTGTCGGGAAGGCCCTCAAACGGAGTGGCGTTTCCTTCATTCTCTTCATCCTCCTTGTCCGGTTCTGCAAAGACAGCCTCGACCACTCTGCTGACTGCATCCACTCGTTCGTTCCACCAGGTTTTCGAATAGACATCCAAAATGATGCTGCCCGAGCTCCCTGCGTGACCCATGTTGTCGCGGGCAACCTCGAGGCGAGCGCCGAAGCGCCGCATCAGGCTGGCGTGCATGGTCCGAAAGCTCCGGAAGTCTATGGTCTTTGAAAGCCCCAGCTTCTCCGCAACCGGCTTCACGTGCCTGTGAAGCAGGTTATGCCGATCCAGCGCCTTGCCGGTCCTGTTTGCAAAGATGAGGTCGTCTGGCTTGCGGAACTTCTTGTTGCTGGCCCACATGCGCTGCACCGCAGCCAAAATGACGCCGTGCTTGTCGAACGGCACCTCGCGCTTGCCGGCATCCGTCTTCACATCGTCGAACTCATTGTCATAAACACGTTCGTCGACGACAATGCGATCACGAAGGATATCCATCCACCGAAGGGCAAGTACTTCACCCGGACGCATGGACGCGAAGACGATCAGCGTGATCATCGACTTCGTCGGTTCCTTCACCGTCTCGATCATCCGGCGGATGTCCGCCAACGAAAGCAGAACGGTGGGCTTCACCGCATGCTTTCTCGGCAGCTTCACCCCAACCGCCGGATTCCGGTCAAGCATGCTCCACGCAATGCCCTGGTTCAGAGCGGCGCGGAACGTGCCATGTATCAGCCGGATCGACTTCGGGGACAGCCCGGGAGACAACGTGTTGAAATATTCCTGGATATCCATCGTTGTCAGCTTGCGGACTTTACTACTGCCGAATTCAGGCAGCAGATGAGTTTTGAAGTTCTCCTCGTACTGTTTGCGCGTGGAGTTCTTCAGATGTGGCCATGTCAGTTCTTGGCACTTGTTGTAGACGGCCTGCACGGTTTCCTCGTCGCTTGCAAAAAGGTGTGGTTGGTTGTTCCGCTCATTGACTCGCTCCATGAACTGGTCGCCGAGTCGCTGCGCCTCGCGTTGACCTGGCACTCGACTCTTCGCCCAGGACTTCGTTCGTCTCTGACGCGGGGTTCGGTTGTAATCCCAATAGAAAAGTTTCCACTTGGACCCAAGATCTTGCACCTGGGCCCGCTGATAGCGTTCCTGCTGCACCACGGTCCTCCCTCCGGGGTGCTTCAATCGCGGTCTCTTTGTAGCATCAAAGGTCATCACTGCACAACCTCCGACCCCACGAGGAGCCTGTGGATTTCTGTTGGGCGGAATCGCACGTATCGGCCCAGGCGGAGCGCGCCGGGGATATCATCGGCGTTTGCGTACACCCAGGACTCGGGAACTTTCAGAAGTTCTGCAACCCGCTCCGCCTCGAAGAGTGGATCAAGGCTGCCTAGCCATCGCTCGACACTCTCGCTGCAGAATCGGAAGTAGGATCCGAGCCTCTGGAAGCCGGGAATCTCGCGGGCATGGAAGCGTACCCAGTCGGTTGTCATCACAAGGATTTGGGCAAGATCTTTATCTGAGAGCAGGGGCAGAAACGCCGGGACTGGCGTCTCGGCAAGCTGGATCTGATGTTGCGTCAAGTCTTTCCTCCGCTACGAGGTGGCCGGTTCAACCGGCACTCGTAACGGCGTTTTGGTGATTTCATTCGTGGCTTCTGTAACGCAGCCATGATGGTCGACTCGCATTGCATCTCCCCACGAAAGCTCGAAAGCCTTGTTTAGCCTTTTGTCACGCATCTGGGCGTGGTTCTAAACTCATAGACTTTGGTGATAATTGGTGTTGCGCCATGCCACCCAGCCATTTTGAAGTGGATGGCGCGGCCATACCCAAGGGCTAGGGTGAAATCCCCTGCCCGCCGGTCAGTCCTTCGTACACATGCTCAAGCGCTCGTTTGCGGACCTGGATATCCGCAATTACGGCGGTAATCCAAAACCCGAGCAGCCGTGCAAAACCGATTGCTTGTGCGCGATCGGGGTCATTGAGGATGCGCCAGCGAGACTGCAGATCAGCGATGGCAAAACGGGTATTGGTCATCATTTAGACCCGACCTTAACTCTGTGACCTGCCCGAAATGCCATCAGGGTGCCCAATTCATAGCGAACTGGGCCAGCCTCCCCGTATTGGAGATAGTCCGGACCCTGGTCGCGCTGGCGCCATTTTTTAAGTTTCTCGCTACTCAGCCCGAGGAAAGCTGCCGCGCTACGCCCATCAAATATGGGATTGTCGTCGTAAGTTGAAATCGGCGGTCGTTCGATGGACAAGTAAATCGCTGGAATCTGGGTACGCCTTGGAATGGAGGATCCATTCGACAACGGTGCCTTTGGATCTGCGGCCGGATGGGAAGATGGAACTGAAAATGGAGGTTGCGGTTGAACTGCGGCAGGAGGGTTAGTGCGCGGACGAAGCAGAGGATTCTGGTCGCGCAGTTGAGCAATTGTAGGCATATGGCCCCTTTGGCCGGTTGGAATTGGGGAAGGTAAGCAAGCTTGCCTTTCCCACCGGTAAGGTGGGGGCTGGGTCGGTCATAAAAGTTCCTGCTGTATCGTTCATATCCCTTTGCCTTTTTGTTTATGTTCGTAATTGTATATGTGTGGTGACCGAACTTGATTGCTACTATTTAAGCTAAGTGGTTTGCCTCCTGATTGCTGCATAGCCGCATCTTGGATGCGTACTCGCAGCGTAGATAAGAAATACTCCTTGAGCTCTTCAGACGGCGGATCAATTTCAAGGCCAAGAAGATTATCCAGAAATTCGTCGGTGATCTCAACAATGTGCCAGCCTTGACCGGCCAGTTGCAGCAAACTCTTTTTCAATAGTTTGTCATTCATGCGTGCCTCCTGATTCCGGCATTTCATAACCGCCGGTTACCTCGAGCAACTCCGGCTGGTTGTCTGGAACCCCAAGCTTTTTCTTCGCCCTAAGATATCGAACCCTTGCCGTACCCTTTTTGATACCAAGCCAACGGGCGATATCGGCATAACTGAAATCTTGAGCTCGCCAAAGCAGGACTTGCTGATCCTCAGCTGATAGCTTTTCGAGCTCATCTCGCAGCCAAGCCAGGAGGGGCGCGTTGCGACCGGCGAATGGCCCATGCCATTCAGCCGGCTCATCGTTTTCTTGCAATTCTAGGAGCTCTTCGCGGGCTACCTTATGAAAATCGAACGCTTCGTTTTGAGCAATGTGAAAGATCCAGGTCGTCAACTGAGCTCGACCATCTCTGTGGAACGTACCCGCCTTGGAATGAACCTTCATCAGCACATCCTGCACGAGTTCCTCTGCATCGAGCTTAGGGACGGACTTGTAGTGAACGAGAAACCGCCAAAGCGGTGTGAACAATTCTCCTGCCAAACGCTCAAACGCCGGAAGGGAGCCGCCTTGCAGCTCCGCTAGAAACTTTGCCGAATTTAGATCTTTGAAGGCGATAAATTTTCTTTCTTACACTATCTAACGAAAACGCGTTACATAACGAATTTTGGTTGCCGGCAGCGCAAAGCCATCAAGCATTCTTTCGACTCTAAGTCCTTCATTATCCTAGGCTTTCCTTAAATCCTCGGCGATCAGGGCGAATTCGTCCAGGGCGGCTTGAAGGTCTTCTACGATCTCGGCTGCGATTACGTCGGGGGCGGGGAGATTGGCGGCGTTCTCGAGGCTATCGTCTTTCAGCCAGAAAATGTCCAGGCTGGCTTTGTCGCGTTTGACCAGATCGTCGTAAGCGAAGGCGTGGAAGCACTCGGTTTCCTTGCGCTTGTGGCGATTTTCGGTGTGGTAGCAGACGACAAAGTCATCCAAATTCTCGCGGCGCAATGGGTTTGTCTTCAGCGTGAAGTGCTCGTTGGTACGGAAGTCGTAGATCCACAGTTTCTTTGTCCAGGGTTTCTCGCTGGCAATGCGACGGTCGAAAAACAGCACGTTCGCCTTGACTCCCTGCGCGTAGAAGATGCCTGTGGGAAGGCGCAACAACGTGTGCACATCGCAATCGTACAACAGACGGCGGCGAATCAGTTCGCCCGCGCCGCCCTCAAAGAGCACATTGTCTGGCACAACCACTGCGGCGCGGCAGTCGATCTTCAGAATTGAGCGCACATGCTGGACAAAGTTGAGCTGC
>Ga0187863_10000247_pt1 | contig 47452 bp, 32 predicted proteins | sample June2016WEW_11_1_FD_132975 | JGI IMG/M metagenome (GOLD analysis project Ga0187863, IMG submission 132975) | Peatland microbial communities from SPRUCE experiment site at the Marcell Experimental Forest, Minnesota, USA - June2016WEW_11_10 | ecosystem: Environmental > Terrestrial > Soil >...
CTTCGTGTACCGCTGAAACTCCGCCTGCCGAGCCAAGGTCAACTGCTGCATCTGTGATCCCCTTCCAAATACAGCTTCACTCAGAAACCATAAGGATCAAAGAGTTTTTCAGAGGTTCCCTAGTGCTGTGGGAACAGATCGAAATGGCCTCTGGAGAACGGTTACGCGGCTTACTCCGGTTGTTCTCGCCTGTCAGCGAGTTATTTCGACGGAAACTACGGATCGTGGCGGAAGTGCGATCACATTGTCAGCACCCAGCTGACCCAGAAGAGCGAAGCGTTCGGGAGTGTTTGGAAAAGTCGTCCGGTAGACACGCGACTGCCCATGGGCGAATTCCTGCAAATTTAGCTTGACGGTGTTAGATGCCTTAGGTGAAGGGTTGAGGGCTACGACGACCAGCTTGTCGCGGTTGGGGCTCAGATAGGCCGATATCTTGACTTCGTCGTTCGAGCTGTCCACGTCAACACGGCGATAGCCGGCATGAATAAAATATGAAAACTGCTTGAGGGCATAGTATCCGTCGGTATAGCTCCAGCCCCTGGGAGTCTTCCACTTCGATTGGTCAGCCGGGTTTTCGATGTTAATCAGCGTTCCATTTTCGCCCGGCCAGGTAAGCGGCCAATAGAGGTAGAGACTGACATCCTCAGTAACCAGGCTATTATGGATCATTTCCGCAGTAATAAATCCATCCGCTGTGTAGTATTCGGTTTGAAACCGGAGCTGGGCCGAATTCTCATTCTTCATCGCCTGCAAGGCCGGCAGGTAGGAATCCGGCTCAATCTTGTTGCCGCCCGTGTAGAGATGATGGGCAATTGCATAAATATGATTGGGGTTCTGCGCTTTGATGAAGGCTTGGACGGTGCCATAGCCGATGCCGGTGGTCTCCGGTCCCAGCAAATGAGGCGGTGAGGGTATTTTCTGAAAGGCCGCATAAACTGCATCGACAGCTTTGTCATAACCGGCAAAGCTGTCTCCGTTGAACAGAGCTTCCGTTGGGTTGAACCGGCAGCTCTCATAATCCGTCGTCATGTCGGGTTCGTTCTGGATGCTGACATAGATTGGATCGATGCCTATGGCTCGATATGCGAGAACCGCGATTTCCCAATATTGGGCAAAGCCCGCATAGTCGTAGCGGCCATCCTTCCCGATCAGGGTACCGCCATTCTTTTCACTGCCGTTGCTTTTCAGTTTGGCGGGTGGAGACCAGGAACTCATCATAATGGTGATAGGATTGCCGCGCAGGCTGTTGGCGTTCCTAACGATATCGACCGTATCGGGATCGAAGTTGGCGCTGCTCTGATAACGGAAGCTATTCTGCAGACGCAGGAAGTCGATGTTCAGGCCATTTTCCGGTCCAAAGAGGGCATCGTAGATTTCGTGCTTGAACGGATGATGCGCAAGATAGGCCTGAAAGTAGGCCTCGGAGCCTCCGAAACCGGCGATCTCCTGATGCACCTTCGACGTGTTCACGGTCGCGGTAACCACTTTGCGCGCCGTGGCTTGCGGCGCCAGCGTCAACAGGACGAGGGCGCCGGCGAAAGCGACAAGACAAATGCGCCTCGCTACGACTTTCTCTCGCCTGTGCGGTCCACTCCCCCGACTGCGTTTCGGGTTGCGCGAACAGGCTCCCCATGCGGAGAAAATCATGTTCATTGGCTCACTTTCTCAGTCGCGTGTTTTAGAGCAACCGCAAACTTGAATTGGGCAGAGGGAACCGATCTAGCACCAGTTCCGGCGGAATGCAAGACCCGGATTGAACAAGAATGCGGTTTTTCAATTGAGAAACCTGCTCTCAGGTGAATCGATTTATTTTCCATAGTAAATCGATTCTTCGATTCTTGACAACTTCTGTCTGCTAGGAATACAGTGATTTGGATTCAGCGCCAGTCCGTCAGACTGCAGCGTATTCTGAAGCGGACAAGTGTAAGCGTTTTCAGTTTGGACGAGATCGGCCCTCTGGTTGTGGAAAGGCATTCCGTCTCCCTCGCAGAAACTCGATTCCCAGCCGTTTTTTGGCCATTTGACTATCGATGAATGAGCAGTTTGGTCTCAGGCAGATCCTCTCGACTCTGCCCAGTGCTAGTGCGCCTAAGCAGTCAGCGAGAGGCCGGTTACACAGGACAGATTTCCTTGGAGCGAATCGATGTACAGATCCGGTAATGTGAATCGCAGAACATACGGGGGCACGTGTGCCCTTGTGGCTTTGGGCGCAATCGCATCGCTGTTTGCGGGCGCGCCGCTGACGGCTTTGTCGCAGGTTCCCGGCGTGGTCTTCAGCCAAGCCAACGGGATCGGCGGCATCGACGGCTACGGCGGAACCGTCAGCCACATCGCGGCCAACAGCCGCGGCGATGTGCTTATCGGCTCAGTGAATGGTTCCTTGGCCTCGATCGAAGAGTATCCCGCCGGAAGCGCCACCCCGGTGACCCTAGTCTCCCACATGTTCAATAACGGCTATGGGAACGGCAACGTGGGGGTTGCGGTCGACTCGTCCGGCAATGTCTACGCCGCCGATCCGGGCGATGGCTCGATCGTCTTCATTCCCTTTGTCAATGGGACGTATCCCTCCGGCGTGGCCTACACCACACTGTCGAACTGCGGCAACGGGAACTTTCCCTTTGCAACGCAAGGACTGACCACGGCCTGCAAGGGATTTCAATATCTTCCCAGCGCGTTCGGCTATTATCTCCAGTTCATCGACGTGGGTGTAGACGGGAGCGGTAATCTCTATGTGCTCTCGCAATATACGGGCGGTAGCGGCTCAACCTACGCGAACGGTCAGAACATGATCGTCGAGTGGTCTGCCTCGAACGGGAGCTACACGCTTCTGGCCGATAATCTTCCCAATCAGGGTGGCGCAGAGATCGCGGTGGATGCGGCGGGCGATGTCTACTATGTCGACGCGACTTCCCGAAGCACCATCCAATACATGGCCGCGGGCCTTACTTCGGTGACCGCCGGGACTACTACGAACAATTCGCTGCCATCGACCTTCGGCTCCGGCTTCACTCAGCCGACAGGCGTTTCCATCGATGCGGGTGGCAATGTATATGTCACCGACAAGGTCGCGATCAGCGGCAGCAGCAGCAACCGCATCGTCGAGTTCCCCAACATCAACGGGACGGTTAGCGGGACAGACCAATACACCCTGAGCAACGAGTTCAGCACTGGATACTCGAATCTGGGCAACACCAGCAACAACGAGTATGGACCCAGCACGGGCGTGGGTATCGACGGCTACGGCAACGTATATTATGCCGGAGCTTATCCGAACTCACTGAACTCCGCCGCCTTCGGCAGGGTGGCGCTGGGGACGACGGCGACGGGTTCCACATCTGGAGCGCAAACGCTGAATGTTTCGTTCACGGCCGCAGTCACCTTCGGCTCCTTCAGCATCTCCGGTCCATTTTCCGTCTCAGCGACCACATGCACCGCAAGCACTCCTTACGCTCTGAATAGTGTGTGCACGGTGAGTGTGACGTACACGCCCACCGCACCGGGCCCGCAGTCGGGCATACTAACCGCCTATGACAATAGCAATGACGTGTTGGCCACGGCGTATCTTTCCGGCGTGGGACAAGCCTCGGCGCTGGATGTGGACCCTGGAACCGTTGCTGCCATCGGCGCCACCTGGACTTCTCCCAGCGCCATTGCTGTGGACGTGGCGGGAAACACGTACGTTGTGGATTCTGTGACCGGCAAGGTCTACAAGACGGCCGCAGGGGCCACAACTTCGACCGCGGTGGCCAGCGGATTCTCCAGCCCGTCGGCGGTGGCGGTGGATGGCGGGGGAAACCTCTACGTGGGCGACTCGGGTAATGACCGGGTTGTGGAAGTGCCTTATGCCAACGGCGCCTATGGGAATCCGGTTGTGCTCGGAACCGGGCTGAGTGGCGCCTCGGGACTGGCGATCGACGATGTGGGAAACCTATATGTGGCCGACAGCGGGAACGCGCGCGTGCTGTTGCTTTCCAGTTCCGGCAACCGGAAGACCGGGAGCCTGGTAACGAATGTGGGCAGCGGCTTCTCCAAGCCGGTTGCGGTGGCTGTGGATAATGCCGGCCACTTATATATCTCTGATGCGGGGACGAACGATGTGGTGCAGTGGGACCTGACTTCCAGCCAGAAGAGCACGGTACTGAGCGGTCTGAGTGCCGCCGCGGGTGTGGCCGTGGACGCCGGAGGCAGCCTGTATGCGGCCGATAGCGGCGCTGGGACCATCACCAGGGTTCCTAATATTAGCGGGACGCTGGATACCAGCCTGAAGACCACGCTGGCGATCGTCGTGGCCAAGCCGGATGCGATCGCTGTGGATGAGATGGGCAACCTGTATGCAGCGGATTCCGCCGACGCCGCGGTGGCGGAGATGAATCGCACCATGGGCCTGCTGAAATTCGGCAGCCTGAATGTGATGTCCTCCAGCACCACCGTTTCAGCGGAAGTGTCCGACGGCGGCAACTCGGCGCTCGTCTTCAACACGCCCAACTACACCATCACCGGAGCCGGCACCGCCAGCTATGCCATCCAGGGGGCTTCCACATGCGCGAGCGGCGGCACGGTCAACCCCGGCGCCGTCTGCACGGTAGCGGCCATCTTTACTCCTCAGTCCAGCGGAGTAAAGACCGAAACGCTCACCTTCTCAAGCAACGCCGCGAACAACCAAGGAACATTGGAACTGACCGGAAGTGGAGCCGCCCTCACCGTGACCAGCGTAGGTCTTGGCGTGACCTCGCCCACTGGCACTCCCGTCGTTGGGCAGGCCGTAACGGTGACCGCCACAGTGACCCCTGCTTCCGGGCCCACGGGCACTGTCACCTTTTATGTAGATACGGTTGCGCAGACGCCTAGTGTTTCGCTTTCCGGCGGCATGGCAGCGATCACCCTTACCGGCCTGGCAGGCGGCCCGCATACCATCGCCGCCATCTACAGCGGCGACGCGGCCTATGCTAGCTCCAACTCAAGCCTTTCCTTGACTATTGCTACAGCGCCAACGGTTACGTCCAACGTGATGCTCTCCGCCAGCAGTGCATTGGCCGGCACTTCGATCGCCATGAGCGCGACTATCGCTCCTACACCCAGCGGCACTCCCACGGGAACGGTGACATTTTACAACGGAGCCGCGGTCCTGGGGTCTGGACCGGTGACTGCCGCGCAGGTGAATGGCGCGGCCGGAGGCCAGGCTTCCTTTACCACCTCCACGCTGGCGACCGGCAGCTACAACATAACGGCTTCTTACAGCGGCGATTCCAATTTCTCGGCATCTGTATCCGCGGCGCCGGTGGCCATGCAGATTGTGGCGCTGCCGCCAGTGCTGGCCCACGTAGTTTTTAGCCAAGCCAACGGCGTTTCAGGCATCGACAACTATGGCGGTACTGTCAGTCATATCGCCGCCAACAGCCGCGGCGACGTTTTTGTGGGCGTCAATGCGGGCGGAACAGCCATGATTCAGGAGTTTCCCGCGGGGACAACGACCCCAGTGACGCTGGTCTCCGGCATGGGTCAAAACGGCAGCATTGGCGTCACGGTCGACGCCTCCGGCAACGTCTATGCCGCCGATCCCGGTGACGAGAAAATCATCTTCATTCCCTTTGTCAACGGTACGTATCCGTCCGGCGCCACATTCTCCAGCTTGACCTATTGCGGCAGCAGCGGCAACTTCCCGTTTGCTTCACCCACACAAACTTCAGCGTGCACGGGCTTTCAGTATCTGCCCAGCGCATATGGCTACTACCTTCAATTCATCGATGTAGGGTTGGATGGCGCCGGCAACCTCTACACACTCTCGAAATACACAGGCGGAAGCGGCGCTACCTACGCGAACGGACAGAACATGATCCTGGAATGGTCCGCGTCAACCGGCAACAGCACTCTGCTGGCCGACAACCTTCCCAGTCAGGGAGGAGCGGAGATCGCCGTGGATAAGGCGGGCAACGTCTACTACGTCGACACGACTTCCCGAGCTACCATACAGTATCTGGCTGCGGGCAGCAGCTCGGTGACGCCCGGGACCACGACGAACAACACATTGCCGGCCACCCTTGGCTCAGGCTTCACGCAGCCTACGGGCGTTTCCATCGACGCCGGCGGCAACGTCTATGTTACCGACGAGGTACCCATAAGCGGCAGCAGCAGCAATCGCATCGTTCTGATCCCCAACATCGGTGGAATTGTCAGCGCGCCAAACCAATACACGCTGAGCAACCAGTTCAGCACTGGATTCTCCAACATCAATAACACCAGCAACAATGAGTATGGCCCGAGCACCGGTGTGGGTATCGATGGCTACGGCAACACATATTATGCCGGCGCCTATCCCAACTCCTTGAGCTATGCCTTCTTTGGACGGGCTGCTCTTGGGACGACTGCGCTCGGGTCCACCTCCAGTGCCCAGGTTCTGAACGTTTCGTTTACGGCTGCGGTCACCTTCGGTTCGTTCAGTGTTTCAGGACCGTTTGCGCAAACCACCACATGTAACCCGGCGGCATATGCGAAAGATAGTGTATGCACGGTCAGCGTAACCTATACGCCCACCGCGGCCGGCCCGCAATCGGGCACGTTGACCGCCTATGACAACAGCAGCAACGTGCTGGGTGTAACCTATCTCTCTGGCGTGGGCCAGGCGTCTGCGCTCAATGTGGATCCCGGCACGGTTTCGGCCGTTGGTGCCGGATGGACTGCTCCCAGCGCGATCGCCGTCGATGCGGAGGGCAATACTTACGTTGCCGATTCCGTTGCGGGCAAGATCTACAAGACCGCCGCGGGCGGCACAGCCTCGACTGCCGTGGCCAGTGGATTATCGAGTCCCTCGGCGGTGGCCGTCGACGGTGCGGGCAACTTGTATGTCGGCGACTCCGGCAACAAGCAGATTGTCGAAGTGCCTTATGCGAGCAGCGCATACGGGACGCCGATCGTGATCCAAACCGGCCTTAAGGGCGCATCGGGACTGACCATTGACGATGTGGGCGATCTGTATGTCGCCGACAGCGGAAACGCGCGCGTGCTGCTGCTGTCCCACGCAAGCAGCCAGCAGGCGCAGAGTCTCGTCAGTGCGGTTCCCGGCGCATTCACTTCTCCGGTTGCCGTCGCCGTGGATAACTTGGGCAATCTCTATGTCTCCGATGCCGGGACCAATCAGGTGTCGCAGATCGTTCTTTCAACAAGCAAGCAGACCAAGATTCTCAGTCCAACCGCCGCCGCGGGTGTGGCCGTGGACGACGGAGGCAGCCTGTATGCGGCCGATACCGGCAGCGGGACCGTCACCCGGGTCCCAAACGTCGCTGGAGCGCTGAACCCGAGTCTTCAGTCCACGCTGGTAACGGTCGTCGCCAAGCCCAATGCGATCGCTCTCGATGCATCGGGCAATCTGTATGCGGCGGACACCGTGGACGCTGTCGTCGATGAACTGAACCGCACCACGGGCCTGCTCAGTCTGGGTACGGTGAACGTGCTGTCCTCCAGCGCGACGATTTCGGCTCAGGTTTCCGACGGTGGTACCTCGGCGCTTACCTTCAACACACCCTACTTCACGGCGGCGGGGCCAGGTTCGGCTAGCTATGCCGTGCAGAATTCTTCCACCTGCGCGAGCGGCGCCTCGGTCAACCCGGGCGCCACCTGCACGGTCGCGGCCATCTTTACTCCGCAAGCGACCGGACTCCAGACTGAGACTCTCACCTTCGCGAGCAACGCGGCAAACAGCCCCAGCATCCTGGTGCTCAGCGGCAGCGGAGCCGCCCTCACCCCGACCACGCTTGGTCTCGCCGTGACGGCGCCCACAGGGACGCCCGCCTTCGGGCAGTCCGTGACAGTCACCGCGACGGTGAGCCCGGCTTCCGGTCCCACAGGTACTGTCACTTTCTTCGTCGATGGCATCGCGCAGCCTCCCAGCGTTGCGCTCGCCGCCGGCAAGGCATCCGTTACTCTCAACGGCCTCGCCGGAGGCGCGCATACCATTGCAGCGACATACAATGGCAACCCGGCCTATGCAAGCTCCAATTCGAGCCTGCCTCTCAGCATCTCCACGGCGGCCACGGTCACATCGGTTGTGAATCTTTCCGCCGTACCGCCGCTGGGATCGAATCCAACCAGCGCCAATCTCGGCGCCTCCATCACGATGAGCGCGACTGTAACCCCCTCTGTCTCCGGGACTCTCACTGGAACGGTAACCTTCCTGAATGGAGTTACGGTGCTGGAATCTGGCGTCGCTGTCACGCAAACAGCGGGTGGACCCGGTCAGGCTTCGTTTACAACCTCGACTCTGGGGGCGGGAGTTTATAACATCACGGCGTCCTACACCGGCGATTCCGACTACGCCGCCTCGGCATCCGCGACGCCAGCCTCCCTGCAGATCGTAGCTCCGCCGGCCGGCGCAACCACCGCGATCTTCACTAGCGCGGGCTACGTCTCCTCGGTGAACAGTGCGCCGGGGCTTACATCTAAGCCGGATTACCAGGGGTCGGCGGGGCACCTGGCGGCCAATAGCAGGGGCGATGTCTTCTTTGACGACGCGCCATATTCCTTCCCCGACACAGCATTTCTGATCGAGATTCCCGCCGCCGGAGGATCGCAGATCACTCTCCTAACCAACCTGGGCTATGGTGCGAGCGCCGTCTACGCCGATGCGGGAAACAACTTGTGGGCGGCAGATCCAAACAGCAATATCATCTATATCCCTTTTGTAAATGGCGGCTACGCGTCCGGATTGAATGCCAGTTCTCTCAGCGCTTGCACCATGCCGGTCTCCACCAATAATGTACCGTGCAAGTTCTACTGGCAGCTCAACCCGTCTGTCGGCTATTACGTTCAGCCCTCCGACCTTGCCCTCGATGGCAGCGGCAACCTCTACGTTGTCGACAAATACGACGGCGCAACCAGCGGCTCGCACAACCGGATTCTCGAGTTTGCGGCGGCAAGTGGCAATCTGACCATTCTGGTGGACAATTTGCCGTCGTCGGGTGGTGCGCAGCTTGCGGTCGATAGCGCCGGAGATGTCTATTACGCCGATGGCAATGGAGTCTACTATTTTACGGCAGCCAGCATGCCTACAACCACCGGGACCGCCGCGGCATCGAGCGTTGGCACCGGTCTGAGCGATCCCACCGGAGTTGCGCTGGACGCCGGCGGCAACCTGTACATATCCGATACGGGCAATTCGCGCATTCTCGAGATTCCTTATGAGAAGGGGGCGCGCAATACATCGAACCAATACACCCTGATCGACGGAGCGAACATAAGCTCCAGTCATGCGCAGAGCGGCGTGGGCATCGATGGGTACGGCAACATTTACTACGTAGGCAACTTCGGTAACTCGATCAACTACTTGGCCGTTGGCAATCTCTCTCTCGGTTCGGCAACCATTGGCACTGCTACCGGTGCTTCCACGCTTGCCCTCTATTTCATCTCTCCCCAAACCCTCAGCAGCATAGCCCCGGCCGGCGCGCCGGGAACACCTGTTCCTTTCGCGATCGGAACGAATGCATGTACAGGCGGTAAGACCTATGTTGCTGGTGCGTCCTGCACGGTGAGCCTAACCTATACCGCTTCGGCTGCCGGTTTGCAGACCGGCGTTATCCAGGCCTTGGGCCCATCCGGCCTCGTAGCTCAGGCCGAGCTTTCCGGTTCCGGTCAGGCCGCCACCCTCGATGTGGACCCCGGCGCAGTCGCTGCCATAGGATCGGGATGGGTTTCTCCGAGCACGATAGCCGTGGATGCCGGTGGTAACACCTACGTTGCGGACGGAGGCAGCATCTTTAGAACCCCTGCGGGCGCGGGCACGCCGTCCGCCGTTGCGACTGGATTCAGCAGCCCAACCGCGCTGGTTATCGATGGAGCGGGAGACCTCTATGTCGGCGACTCCGGCAGCGGCCGCATTCTGGAACTAACGTATGCAAACAGCTCGTACGGAGCCCCGATCGTCCTTCAGACCGGTCTGAAGGGCGCTTCGGGACTAGCCATCGACGCTCTTGGAAATCTGTATATCGCCGATAGCGGGAACGCGCGAGTGCTGTTGCTTTCACGATCCGGCAATCTGCAGGCGCAGAGCCTGGTCACCACAGTCGGTAGCGGCTTTACAACCCCGGTAGCAGTCGCCGTGGACAACGCACGCAATCTCTACGTCTCCGATGCCGGGACCAATAGTGTGGTGCAGGTCGCCATTCCGACCAGCCAGCAGACCACGATTCTGAGCGGGCTGACGGCAGCCGCGGGTGTAGCTGTGGATGCCGGTGGAAGCCTGTATGCGGCCGACAGCGGAAAAGGGACCATCACCAGGGTTCCAAACATCAATGGTGTGCTGAACAAGAATTTCGAGACGAGCCTTGGAGCTGTGGTTGCAAAGCCGGTTGCCATCGCGCTTGACAATACCGGCAATCTCTATGCGGCGGATAAGGCGGATGCCAAAGTCGCGGAGAGCAATCGCACCGCGGGCCTGCTTAACTTCGGCAAGGCGAATGTTCTGGCATCGAGTACGGCAGTTTCGGCCAATGCGTCGAATGGCGGAACCGCGGCGCTCGCCTTCAACACGCCATACGAAACCGCATCTGGAGTCGGAATGGCCAGCTTCAGTCTGCAAAACTCAACTACCTGTGCGGGCGGCGCCACGCTCAACCCCGGCGCGGCATGCAGTGTGGCAGCCATCTTTACTCCTGCGGCCGCTGGAGTGCAAAGCGAAACCCTGGCGTTCTCCAGCAACGCTATGGATAGTGCTTCACTTACGCTCACTGGCATCGGTACGCAACTGACCACGAGTACTCTTGCTATCGCCGTCACCTCGCCTTCGGGGACGCCGGCTTATGGCCAGCCAGTGACCGTCAACGCCACGCTCACACCGGCAGCCGGAGGCGTCGGCACACCCACCGGCACGGTCACCTTCTATGTCGATGCGGTCCCGCAAACGCCGGTCCCGCTCACAAAGAACGCCGCTTCCATCACCCTCACTGGCCTGACCGGCGGCCCGCATGTGCTCAGCGCAAGTTATAGTGGCGATAATAACTATGCTTCCAGCGCCTCTGCCAATCTGCATATCGCCATCGGCACTTCGGCAACAATCACGTCGGCGGTGAGTATTACCGCTCCTTGGGTCAATCCAACCAGCGCGAATCCTGGCCAATCGGTTACCCTCTCGGCAACCGTCGCGTTGACCGTTGCCGGGACGCCCACGGGTACAGTGACCTTCACAAGTGGCAGCGCCACGTTGGGATCCGCGCAGGTTCTGCCCGCGCAGGTTAATGGTGCGGCGGGAGGCCAAGCCACACTGACAATATCCACCCTGGCTATGGGCAGCTATAACATCGTGGCCACTTATGGCGGCGACCAGAATTCTACCGCTTCAACCTCTCTCTCCGCTGTGCCTCTGCTGATCTCAAACGCGACCATCACCATGGCCGCCAGCTCAACCGACATCACCGGGGGCGGCTCGCCGGTAACACTCGCCTTTGGCCCGGTTGCGGGCTTCGGGCAGAATGCCAGCGAACCCGGCACCGTCAGTCTGGCGTGCAGTGGCCTGCCGGAGTATGCTACTTGCTCCTTCTCGCCGGCCTTCGTCACCTTCCCCACAGGATCGACAACTCCCCAGACCGTCGCGCTCACCGTTGTCGTCAACCAGCCTCCTCCCATCGCGCCATCGGCCGCGGGCTTGGCAGCCATTCCAAACCTCCCCGGACGTCCCGGCCTGCAAGCGCTCATCGGTTTGTGCTTGTTCGTTCCTGGAGTTCTTCTGGGCCTTGCTAGGAAACGTGCCGGGCGCGGCCGCAACTCGGTATGGGGAACGACTCTGGTGCTGCTCCTCATGCTCGGCGCGTGCATCGCTGGAACGAGCGGCTGCGGCTCAACAAGTGGTACAGTGTTCACCACGCCAGCGGGAACATCCAATTTCACAGTTATCGCGACAATCACGCCAAGCACTGCGGCTCCAAACCCGCCGCCCGCTCAAACCCTGCAATTCACGCTGACGGTCAATTGACAGGAAATGCCTCATGGCGGCGATCGTTGCGGCGAGAGCCGCCATAATGAGATTCGGAGAACGAGATGAGAAATCGGAGGACCGACGCGATGGTTTCACAAGCTTTCATCCCGGCTGCATTTGCCAGTAACCGCGCGTCCGCAATTAGGGAGCACAAGGCTATGTCTTTCAGTGGGCTTAAGATGCTGATTCCAGCATTGCTGATCGTTGCGCTCGCCTCCGCGCCAGGCCGCGCTCAAACCATCTCGGCCACTCTTTCGGGCTTTGTTTTGGATCAGACTGGCGCGGTGATACCGGAGGCGAAGGTAACCCTCGTCAATCAAGCCTCGAACGACAAACGCACCACGGTGAGCAATGGTTCCGGCTATTTTACTTTTACCGCCGTTCCGGCCGCCACTTACTCCGTCAAAGTGCAGCGCACCGGGTTCAAGACCTTTGAAGAGAAGGATATCGAACTCCATCCGTCGGATGAGCGCAGCTTGACCAACATCCAGTTGCAGGTCGGCAGCGTCGATTTCTCGGTCACCGTGCATGCCGACGCCAGCTCGATTCCAACCTCCGGAGAGCGTGGCTCGCTGATTAACGCCGAAGACATCAAGCATCTGCCAGTGGAAGGCCGGGACGTCACTGAGCTGATCAAAACCCTGCCTGGCTTTGCCCAGATAGCGCAGGGCACTGGCGCCGATAACCTCGCGCCCGATCCCAGCACGGTGGGCGGCCAAACCGGCAACTACGTCGCCAATGGCACTCCGCCTGAAGGTATCTCCATCGTCAGCGACGGTGTCAACATTACCGATCCAGGCAACGGCGCCAGCTCCGACCAGGTCATCAATATGGACAATGTTCAGGAGGTCCAGGTTCAGACTTCGAACTTCGGCGCTGACAGCGCCAAGGGCCCCATCGTAATCAATGCTGTTGGTAAATCCGGCGGCTCGGAGTATCACGGCGGACTCTATGTCTATGGCCGCACCTATCAGTTGAATACCCAGGATTGGTTTAGCAAGCTCGATCACGATGCCAAGCCGCAGGATCGCTACATCTATCCCGGAGGCAATATCGGCGGCCCGGTTAGGATTCCAGGAACCAATTTCAACCACGCTGGGAAGCTCACCTTCTTTGTCGGAGCGGAAGACTATGTGCAGCGCGATGTATATTCGTACGGCAGCGCTGAGGCCGCCACGATCGATGCCCTTGTTCCCACGGGAAATATGCGCGCAGGCAACTTCAGCGCGACGGAACTTTCCAACTACTTCGGTGTCCCGGACAATAGCACGACATGTAGCTCCACGCCGGGCGCCGTCCTATCGCTCTACATCAATATCTGCAATCCAGCCAGCGGCCAGGCTCCCAATGGCGATCAAATCAATAGCAATCAGATTCCGGCAAAAGATCTCGATCCGGGGGCAGCGGCAATCATGAACAACCTTGTGCCCTTGCCCAACCGCGCGCCTTTTTTCTACAACCCTGGCGGCACCGCCACCGGCACACAGATAAGCCTGTTCAACTACCAGCAGGTTAACCTTCAAAACAATGACTCTTACCAATTTCGCACCCGCGTCGACTACGCGTTCTCCGACAACGCCAAGTTATATGTTGTCTATGATTTCCAGCACAGTAACGGGCGCAATCCGCAGCAAATATTCTACTCTCCTCAGCAGCCGTTTGGAGAAATCGATACGCCGGGCGGAATCCTGAATCAGGACTTCTCCAACACAGCCTCTGCCAACTTTACACGGGTGTTCTCGCAATCCATCACCAACGAGCTCTACGGAGGAGTCAGTCTGAATCTCGGCGGCAATGAAGTGGGCAAGCCGGGAGCAAATCTGAGCAGCACTATCGACTATCCTTATCAGGGAATCTATACCACCGCCTTGCAGCAGTACCCGCAGTTGTACGATTACGGCTTCGATGGTCTTCCCTTAGCCCTCTTCCCCGACTACTCCTCGCCGATCTTCCAGCACAAGTTCGTTCCCAATGGCGGCGATAACCTGACCAAGCTGTATAAGACTCACACCTTCAAAGTCGGTTTCTATATCGAGCGCGCCACCAACAATCAGACGGACCTCAACGTTGCTTCAAACGGCCAGATTCAACAGTATTACCTTGGACCGAACAACGCGCCGGGAAACATCTATGAGCCGAACAACGTTTCCTATCCCTCTCCCGGTAATTACTTGGCCAGTTTTTTCGAAGGGGAGATTCAGCAGTACAACCAATTCAACTTTCAAACCAATAGCGATCTGTACTATTGGACTGTCGACAGCTACGCTACCGACTCCTGGAAGGTCGACAAGAAGTTGAAATTGGATATAGGCTTCCGCCTGGGCCATGTTGGGCCCTGGGAGGATGCACACGGCTTGGGGATGGCGGTATGGAACCCGGCCCTTTACGCACAGCAAGCCTCTGTCTCTATTGTCAATAACGCAGCGGTAGTCGACTCCACTTCCGTCAACCCGGGCTATACCTGGCATGCCCAGAACAAGAGCATCCCTAACTCAGGCGCCGGTTCTACCTTTGCATTTTTCTCGCCGCGCTTTGGCCTGGCCTATGACATGTATGGAGACGGCAAGACCATGTTCCGGGGAGGCATCGGCGCCTATCGCTCGCACGATTCCTGGAACGACGTAAATCAGGAGCAAGCTACTTCCCAGGGGCAGACCTATGCCACGGTTGGCGGTGGCGGGTTGCTGCTCAAGGATGTACACGCGCTGGCAGAGGCGGGATACGCCGGAACCAGCGGCGGCAATTCCACTCAGGCGGGGACCTCCGGGGTGGGCTTTGGACTCAGCGCGGGAGACAAGGAGCAGCCGCTCACCTATACCTACAGCTTCGGACTTTCGCAGCAGTTCAGCCCAAGTACGCAATACGAGATATTCTACCAGGGCAGCCAGAGCAGCCACCTGCTTACCCAGTACGAGCAGGGAGCCTCCGGAGATCTGGAGAACATAAACGCGTTGCCGATTGGAACTCTTTACAAGCCCGATCCCCTGACCGGCGAAGTGAACACTCCTCAGGGCTTCAGCGGCGAAGAGCATGTAAATAACTTCCGCCCCTTCCCATATTATAGCCAGGTGAATGTCGCCCGTCATATCCTCTACTCAAACTACAACGCGTTGCAAGCCTCGTTAAAAAGGACGGAAGGCCACTTTCTCTACTCACTTAATTACACATGGTCTAAGAATCTCGGTGTTCTCGGTTCCTATAGCACGGGGAACGTGATTGACTCCACCAATATTCGCCCGAACTACGGTCCCTTGGCTTATGACAGATCTCAGATCGTTAGTGGAACTTACTCGTATGATGTTGGCAACCGGTTCCATGGCGGAAAGCTCCTTCGCGGCCTGGCGAATTCTTGGAATCTTTCTGGAATCGTGAACCTGCAGAGCGGACCGAATGCACAACGAGTGCTGAACTCCAACCTGGGACTCGGAGGCAACATCAATTTGCCGAATGGAATAGAATACGTGGTCAACAACCTCACATTTCTCGGCACTCCCGATGTTGTTCTGCAGCCAGAGCTTACCTGCGATCCCCGCGTGGGTTTGCAAAAGCATCAGTACATCAATGTTACATGCTTCCGTCTGCCGCAGTTTGGGGTCAACGGTCCGGCCGAATTCCCTTACATCCACACGCCCGGCTTCTTCAATACCGATGCGCGGCTCAGTAAGGATTTAAAGCTTAGTGAGAAACGAAACATGCAATTCCAACTATCTGCCTTCAATGTCATCAATCGCCCGAACTATAGCTTTTCGAGCAAATTCCCCACCGAGCAGACATTGCTGATCAATGGAAACTCCCTTAACTATGGAGGTGAAGCCGGTTGCCAGTCAGGCTCCGCCTCCGAGGGATACTGCTTCCCCTCTCAGTTTGGTAACGGTCAATTCCGGTTTGGCAGGCGCATTTCCGAAATCACGATCAAGTATAATTTTTAGGGCGGAGGATACCTCGCTCCAAAGGAATTGGAAGAATGGCTTTTGTTGCGCAACGCACTCTCTGTCTAAAGGAAATGTTTGCTCTGGCTGCGGCGGCAATCGCTCTCTCCTGGAGCGTGCCAGGTTCGGCGCAGACATCTGTAAGCGTGAAGGTGGACGTCGCCTCACCGATCAATGTGATGACGGTTCAGGCCATCGGCGTTTACACAAATCTGTATGATTCCGGCGTTGCAAAGCCTGTAGTTGCGCAGTATCTCCATGCCGCCGGCATTTACACAATTCGCTATCCTGGAGGATATGGTTCCTACCCCGACCTCTATCACTGGGCTACAAATACAGGCACGCGGTACGAGAACTACAAGCCCGAGAAAGAACATTTCTACGCGGCCGAGAACAACATGGCTCACATGGCGCAATTCCTTGACAAACTGGGAACCGCCGTGGTCACAGTAAACTATGGGTCCAATGTTGCCGGAACCGGAGGAGGTGAACCGGCCGAGGCGGCAGCTTGGGTGGCCTATGCCAACGGAGACCCAAACGATAACAAAGTCATCGGAAAAGATAGTACCGGCCAGGACTGGAAGACTGTCGGCTACTGGGCCAGCCTGCGAAGCCAGGTTCCGCTTCCCAACGACGACGGTTTGAACCAATTGCGTGCGGGTCACCCAAAGCCGCTTGGCATCAAGCTTTGGGAGATTGGCAGTGAGGTCTACAAGAACGGGTACTACTACGGCGATTACTACGGCGATCATCACGACAGTGAAGAAGATCTGCATGCTTCTTATCCCGTTGATGAGAAAGACAACAACAAGCGTAAGAAGAATCCGAACCTATCTCCAGCCTTTTATGGAGCGAGGGTAATAGAGTATTCGAAGGCGATGAAAGCCGTTGATTCGTCAGTATGGATTGGAGCATCGATGGTCTTGGCGCCCTTTGATTATCATTTTGCTCCCGATTGGAACGCTGATGTTCTTAAAACCGCCTGCGCCAATATCGACTTTATCTCGCTGGCATGGAGGCCCGGAGACACTCTTGCGCCGGATTATAAGGTCAGGGACGATGATTCGGTGCTGAGGGCTCCCGAGGAGCAACTGGGTAAAATATTGTCCGAGGTCATCTACAATAACAAGAAGTACTGTCCGGCAGATCATGCCCCGCGTGTCGCCTTTACCCAAATGGCGCCGATTGAATGGGCGAAGGTCGAGCATCCTATCGTGGATTCACTGTTTGCAGCCGACGCCTTCGCCCTTCTGGCTGAGTCTGGAACAATCAACAGCGATTGGATGGACCTGCACGATCCGTCCTTTCTGAACGATAACAATCAGCCGGGACCTGGTTATTACGGCATTCAGATGATGCACGTACTAGCCTTCCGGCCCGGCGACAAGTTTGTGGCGGCATCTTCGAACAATTCAAACCTGGCTGTTCACGCTACTCAACGGACTGATGGCAGCATCGGGATCATGCTCATCAACAAGGACGGCAAGAATGCTGTCGACGTGAAGGTGAGGATTGACGGGGGAAGTTATGCCTCCGCAGGCTGGCGCTTCGACTATGGCCAGGAGGCGCTCAAAGCCGCAGGACCGATAGCAAAGAGCCCAGTGAAGGATCTAGGGGCCACCTTTACAATCACCGTTCCGTCCCTGTCGCTGACAGACATTGTGCTTCCGAAGGCAAGGTGAATCCAGCAAGACATTTCGGCCTTCATCTGTTTGCATAGGAAAGGTCGTTTCTTGCGGTAATCGCGACGGCGGGAATGTTTCGCTCAACGGGTAGGGTCCGTCAACAAAGAGCAGCATGCTGACAAAAAACGAAAATGCGAAAAACTCTGGACACTACCTCGGCAGGTCTTCGTCGTTGGGGTGAGTTAATGGCGGGATGCCGTCACCGTTCGCACCCCGAGCCAATAGCGTCTGCCCACCGAAGGGGATGGACATAGTCATATGACTGGTGATATGACTATATGCGTGGAGGCAATTATGGCTTGGCAGGTCTACGACGCGAAGGCGCGCTTCAGTGAGTTCCTCGATGCGACAATCAAGGATGGACCTCAAATTGTCACCCGGCGCGGCGTGGAAACGGCCGTGCTTGTACCCATCGATGAATGGAAGCGGCTCAAGAAGGAAGCGCGCCCGTCCCTGAAGGATATTCTGCTCGATCCCGGCGGTCCCCGCTTTGAAGACATTGTGCCACCACGCGGGGAATACGAGAGCCGGCCTCCGGTTGAGTTCGAGTAAACCCTATGTACCTGCTCGACACCTATATCGTTTCGGAAACGCGGAAACCGCGTCCGCATCCTGCCGTCCTCGCATGGATTCGCTCCGTTTCCAAGAGCGAGATGTTCCTGCCGGCGGTCACTCTGGGAGAGCTGCAAAAGGGCGTGGAAATCACCCGGCGTCAGGACCTGCAGAAGGCTGCGGAGATTGGTCAGTGGATTGATCGCCTTGCTTCCGCTTATGAGATCCTGGCCGCAGATGAACTCATCTTCCGGGAATGGGCAAGGCTGATGAGAGGCCGGTCCAATTCCAAGTGGGAGGATGGCCTGATTGCGGCGACAGCGCGTATCCACCGCCTGATTGTGGTGACCCGCAACGCGCGGGATTTTGAGGGTTTCGGCGTGGAGGTCTTCAGTCCCTTCCCCACTGCCCCGGAGGGACAGGATTGACCAAAGTTCGATTGCCGCGCATCGGCGTATTGGCGATTCAAGGCGACTATGCCGCCCACGCTGAGGCGCTCGCCGAGGTGAGGGCCGAGCCCTGCGAGGTGCGCAAGCCGGAGCAATTGGCCGGCCTGGATGGCCTGATTCTGCCCGGCGGCGAATCCACCACCATCCTCAATTTTCTTAAGCACCGCTTCTTTGATGCTTTGGAGGAGTTCTGTGGAAGCCATCCGGTCTTTGGCACCTGCGCCGGAGCCATTCTGCTGGCGCGGGAGGTTGTGAACCCGGCACAACGCTCTCTTGGGCTGCTGGATGCAACGGTCGAGCGCAACGCCTATGGCCGCCAGATCGACTCGACCATCCTGACCGCCGAGACCACTCTCCCCGGCGGCCCGCTGGAGATGGTCTTCATTCGCGCCCCTCGCATCGTCTCCGCCGGCCCCGGCGTCGAGGTCCTGGCCCGGCGCGATGGCTTTCCGGTGCTGGTTCGCCAGGGCAGCATCATGGCGGCCACTTTTCACCCCGAACTTTCCAGTGACCGGCGAGTCCACCAGTTCTTTGTCCGGAGCGTGACCGGCGAAACGGCTTAACAGATCGCGATCACGTCTGGAGAAGGGAAGCGAAGGCTGCGTCTAAGCAAGATGCAGCAGCACGCGGCAGCGCTCGCCAAAGGTCGGCGCTTCCGGGCACTCAAAGTAGACCTGGCGGTTGAGCGCCATCAGCAACTGCACAGCCTGCAACTGCTCGTTGCGCGCGGAGAACGATCCGCCCCGATAGACAAACTCGTCGGTGAGGTACTCGATAGCGTGGCCCAGAATCTCAAGGGCGCGCCCCGCCTGGGGATCGATGTGACGGCGGCGCTGGGAGCGCAGGCCGACCGCGGAGGCGGCCGGCGCGGAAGCCTGAATCGGAAAGCCGGTGGTCGTGGAAGCTGCCATGCTGATGATCCTCACTCTCTTCTTCGGCGCGTGAGGAATTCTTTTCAGATAACGAAAGTACTGCTTCCCGCAACCGAACAGCGGATTGCGGCGTGCCACTCTGGGAATCCCGGCAACCGGGCATTCCGGCTTTGTGCGGCGATCCCGGCTGCACCGCCTTCCCTGGGGCGCGCCTTGACGGGATGCGGCTGAAAACCTAATCTCAAGCCAGCATCTCTTTGCCTGGGGGCCGCTGGCGGCGCGGGCAAAGGGGTCAGTTTTGGTGGACCTTTTGGGGGGACTGGGCGGCGATGATCCCTTACTACTGGCAGTATCTTCCGCTGTTGATGCAGGTTCTCGCCGCGCTCCTGCTTGGCCTGGGGATGGTTGTCGGCTCCTGGTTCGTTGGGCGGCATCGCAACTCGGCTACCAAGCTGGCTGCCTACGAGTGCGGAATCGTGGCCGTGGGCGACGCTCGCGGGCGCTTCAGCGTGCGCTTTTATCTGGTGGCCGTGCTCTTCATCCTCTTCGACGTGGAAGCGGTTTTCATCATGCCGTGGGCGGTGATCTACCACGAGCTGCCCGAGATTACGGGTTCCAGGCTCTTCGGTTTCTGGGAGATGCTGGTCTACCTGGGCTTTGTGGCCGTGGGGCTCTACTACATTGTTCGCAAAGGCATTCTGAACTGGAGCCAGGACAAGGCGGACCTTTAGGATGAGCGAGTCCACATTCATCGGCAGGGCGGCAGTGCTGGAGGGACTGCCAGAGCACCCCGCCGTCAAAGCCATATTGGCCTGGAATCCGCAGGCGCTGACCGACGCAAAGTTCGACCGCAATGAGCTGACACTTACCGTTGAGGCCGGCGAGATTCGATCCGCCGCCCGAACTGTGCAAGCGGCAGGCTACAACTTCTTCGAGGATATGACCGCCGTCGACTGGTTTCCTTCCGCGCCGCGCTTTCAGTTGAGCTACCACATTCTGTCGCACATCTATAAGGAGCGCATCCGGCTGCGAGTGCTGCTGGAGGGCGAGAATCCATCCGTCGAGTCCATCATGCCCATCTGGCCCGCGGCCAACTTCTACGAGCGCGAGGTCTTCGATCTTTTCGGCGTGCGCTTCGACGCGCATCTCAACCTCTGCCGCATCCTGATGCCCGACGACTGGCAGGGGCATCCCTTGCGCAAGGACTATCCGGTGGAGGGGTACCGCTGATGAGCGAGCTTGCAGGCATGCCCGTCCTTGAAGCGGCGCACGGCGCCAAAGACCAGCACATGGTCATCAATATGGGGCCGCAGCATCCCGCCACGCATGGAGTTCTGCGCCTGGTGCTGGAGATTGACGGCGAGATTATTGTCCGCATCTATCCGGAGATCGGCTACCTGCACACCGGCATCGAGAAGACCTGCGAGGCCAAGTTCTACCAGCAGGTGGTCCCGCTCACCGACCGCGTCAACTACCTTGACCCGCTGTCTAACAACCTGTGCTATTGCCTGGCAGTTGAAAAGCTGCTCGCGCTGGAGATTCCCGCGAAGGCCCAATGGCTGCGGGTGCTGCTGACCGAATTGAGCCGCCTCAATTCGCACCTGATCTGGCTGGGCACCCACGCCATGGATATTGGCGCCCTCACCATCCTTCTCTACACCTTCAGGGAGCGCGAAGGCATCCTCAGACTCTTTGACGCCGTGGCTGGCCAGCGGATGATGACCAGCTATTTCCGCATCGGCGGAGTGTCGATGGAGCCACCGCTGGACTTCTTCGACCGCGTGCAGACATTCATCTGGGCCTTCCCGGAGAAGATCGACGAGTATTCCAACCTCTTGACCGGGAATCCCATCTTCAGGAATCGGCTGAAGGGGGTTGGGATCCTCTCCGCCGCGGATGCCATTGCGCTGGGCGTAACCGGGCCGCCCATGCGCGCCTCGGGCGTGGACTTCGACCTCCGCCGCGACATGCCTTACTGCAGTTATGAAAAGTTCCAGTTCCAGGTTCCGGTATCGACGAACGGCGACTGCTGGGCGCGGTATGAAGTCAGGCTCATCGAGATGCGCGAAAGCGTGAAGATCATCCAGCAGGCGCTGGACGGCATGCCGGAGGGTGCGGTCAAGGCCGACGCGCCTAAGATCGTGCTTCCCGACCGCGAGAAGATGAAGACCCAGATGGAGGCGCTGATCCATCACTTCAAGATCGTCACCGAAGGCTTTGCGGTGCCCGCCGGCGAGGTCTATCAGGGCATTGAAGCGGGCCACGGCCAGACGGGCTACTATGTGGTCTCGGACGGTACGGCCAAGCCCTACCGGGTGCATATGCGCTATCCGTCGTTCGCCACCTTGCAGGCGCTTGAGACCATGTGCAAGGGGCGCATGCTGGCCGACCTGGCTGCGGTTATCGGCTCGATCGATATTGTGCTGGGGGAGATCGATCGGTGAAAGCGGAGGGATCATGGTTGATTACGCGAAACTCGCGGATGCGGCGAAAGTGAAACAGGATGCCGACAGATCGGCAGCCTACAGGCATGAACAACTGAGAGCGGACCCATGTGTCTTCTTTGGAAGAGTGAGGGTGCACCTACTGGAGGAGATGAAGAAGGCCAATGTGGAACTCCGCAAAAGGGGAGCGGCCTATCTTGACCAGAATCATTTGCCCGGCTTCCCCAACGAGATGTTCCTTACCTACGGAACAGATTCGCTCTGCAGAGTGGGACTTGGGATCATGGGAGGAGGATGCCGGGTCACGGCCATCATCAGCGGTCCGCCCAACGGGTACGAAATCTCGCGGAAGGTATATCTTTGCGATCAACCGGCGGCCTGCCATGAGGTGCGTCCGGACGGAGGGCGGGCCGTACCGTGCCGTCCCGACGAAATTGCTGTAGATATCATTTCGGGAATCCTCCTAGGCAGGTTTGACTGAGTGCTGCGGATGATCTGATTGTGGAACGCAAGAAGTGTCAGGGCACGACTTCAGTCGTGCTGCGATTGCAACTGAAAAGAACGCGGGCTTTAGCCCCCGAGGGAATATGGATAGTTCAGCCGAAGCGTCGGCCAGGGGGTTGATGCGATGAGCGATGAAACCATGAGCATCTTTTCGCCCCGGCTGGCGGCGCGCTTCGACGCTCTGGCAGATCGGTACCCGGTCCGCCGCTCGGCGCTGATTCCCATGCTGCTCTACGCGCAGGACGAGATCGGCTACCTCTCCGATGCGGTGGTCGCCGAGGTGGCCGCGCGCATCGGAATCCCGGAACTCGAGGTGCGCAACGTGGCCAGCTACTACTCCATGCTGCGCTTCAAGCCGGCGGGCAGGTTCAACGTGCAGGTCTGCACCAATATCAGTTGCATGTTGCGCGGCGCCTACGAGGTCTATGAGCGCTTCCAGCAGGAGTTGGGCATCGGGCACAAGGGCGTTACCGGGGACGGCCTCTTCTCGCTCGAAGAGGTGGAGTGCATCGGCGCCTGCTGCTGGGCGCCGGCCATTCAGGTCAACTACGACTTCGTCGAAGAACTGCATCCGGACCACGTGCCGGGCATTCTGGCTCATTATCGCGGCAAGGCTCCAGGCAAATGGAGGGCGCCCCATGCCTAGCCTGGTCTCCCATCCCGATGAGGTCAAGATCGTCTCCCGGCGCTTTGGCCTGGGCGCGGCCAACATCGACCGCTACCTGGAACTCGCCGGTTACGCCTCCGCCCGGAAGTGCGTGGAGCAAGGCCCCGACTGGATCGTCAACGAAATGAAGACCAGCGGCCTGCACGGTCGCGGCGGCGCGGGCTTCCCGGCGGGCATGAAGTGGTCGTTCGTCCCCAAGGTGTCGGCCAAGCCCAAATATGTGCTGGTGAACGGCGACGAGAGCGAGCCGGGAACCTGTAAGGATCACTTAATCTTTTTGCACGATCCTCATGCAGTGATTGAAGGTACGATCATCGCCGGCTTGGCCATCGGGGCCAAACTGGGTTTCATCTACTTGCGCGGCGAGTACCGCTATCTTCTCAAGATCATGGAGAAGGCCGTCGCCGATGCCTACACGCGCGGCTTTCTGGGCAAGGGAATCTTCTTCTCGAAGACCGACTTCGATATCGTCACCCATACCGGCGCGGGCGCATACGAAGTGGGCGAAGAGTCGGCGCTGATGGAGTCGCTTGAGGGCAAGCGAGGCGTGCCGCGCATCAAGCCGCCGTTCCCGGCCGTCGTCGGACTCTACGGCGGTCCCACGGTCATCAACAACGTGGAGACCATCGCCACCGTGCCCCACGTGATTGAGATGGGCGGCGCGGCCTACGCTAATGTGGGTTCGCCGCGCAACGGCGGAACGCGCCTCTTCTCGATCAGCGGCCACGTCGAGCGCCCCGGCGTCTACGAGCTGCCCATGGGCTACAACCTGAAGAAGATGATCTACGAAGTGGCCGGCGGCGTGCGCGGCGGGCGCAAGCTGAAAGCAGTGGTTCCCGGCGGGTCGTCTACTCCTGTTTTGCTGCCCGAGGAGATCGACATCGGCATGGACTTCGACCAGGTGGGCAAGGCCGGCTCCATGCTGGGTTCGGGCGGCGTGGTGGTGCTCGACGACGCGACCTGCATCGTCGAGTTCGCGCTGCGGACCATCAGCTTCTATCAGCACGAGAGCTGCGGCTGGTGCATTCCCTGCCGCGAAGGCACGGACTGGCTGAAGAAGTCTCTCACCCGCTTCCACGCCGGCTTCGGCACCGCCAAGGACATCGACAACATTCAGTACCTGGCAGAGAACATGATGGGCCGGACGTTTTGCCCGCTGGGCGACGCGGCAGCCATGCCCACGCTGGGATTCGTAAAGAAGTTTCGCAAGGAGTTCGAGGAGCATTTGGGCGGGAAGGCGTGCCCGTTGGCAAGAGAAGGCGTACCGCAGTTGACAGTGATGTGAAGATGCATCAGGAGGATCGATTTATGAATACTCGACCTATGCAGCATGGTCAATGGATACAAGGCACTTTCGGGGCCTATACCGTTGCTGGAGTCAAATCGAGGATAGACGGAGGCGCCACCGGCTGGCTGTTTTCTTCTGACGTAAGTGGGAGCGAGGGAAATATTCACTGGTTCGCAGATGGCGTTTTTCATGACGCAAATTTCGAATCCCGCTGTGAATCGCCATTCAGATTCGATTTAATCATTGAGCATCAGGAAAGAGCGAGCGACCTTGAACCCGAACGGATGGACGCCCTGTTAGCCGCCTTCTCTGCCTGGGACAAAGACCCCAGAACGGACATACCAGAATCACTATCGGAATAAAAATGCCCGACGTAACCTTCATTGTCGATGGAAAGAAGCTGACGGCTCCCGCGGGGACGCTGCTGATCGACGCCTGCCGCAAAGCGGGCATCGAGATTCCGGCCTTCTGTTACTACCCCGGCCTCAGCTTGCAGGCTGCTTGCCGCATGTGCGTGGTGCGCCAGGAGAAGGTGCCCAGGCTGCAAACCGCCTGCACCACCACGGTCGCCGAGGGCCAGGTCTTCATCACCGAGTCAGAGGAGATTGCCCAGGCGCGCAAGGCGACGATTGAGATGCTGCTGGGCAACCATCCCCTCGACTGCCCGGTCTGCGATGCCGGCGGCGAGTGCGAGCTCCAGGACATGACCTTCAAGTACGGCGCGGGCGAGAGCCTGTACGCCGAGGCCAAGGAGCATCGCGAGGAGCGGCAGTGGTCGCCCGCCGTCTTCTTCGACCGTCCGCGCTGCATCCTCTGCTACCGCTGCATCCGCATGTGCGGCGAGGGCATGGACGTGTGGGCGCTGGGAGTGCAGAATCGCGGCGTCCATTCGACCATTGTCCCCAACGGCGGCAACCGGCTGGACTGCGAGCAGTGCGGCATGTGCATCGACGTCTGCCCGGTGGGTGCGCTGACCAGCGGCAGCTACCGATACAAGACGCGGCCCTGGGAGATGAACCACGTTTCGACGGTCTGTACGCATTGCGCCGATGGCTGCAAGGTGACGCTCGGCGTGCGCCAGACCAACGAGGGCTCTGAGATTGTGCGCGCCGACAACCGCGACAAGAGTGGCATCAACGGCGACTTTCTCTGCGCCAAGGGCCGCTTCGGCTTCGATTTTGTGGAGAGCCCCGAACGGCTCACGACGCCTCTGATTCGCAACTCACAAGGCAAGCTGGAGCCGGCCACCTGGGAGCAGGCGCTGCGTCTGGCAGCGAGCAAGCTGAAAGAAGTGCGCGACAGCAAGGGCGGCGAGGCTATCGGCGTCATCGGTTCCAACCGAACCACTAACGAAGAGAACTATCTGTTGCAGAAGTTTGCCCGCACCGTGCTCGGGACCAACAACATCGACCACATGCGCAGCGCGGACTACGCGGCCTTTGCCCGTGCTCTGGCCGGGCACGAAGGCAAGGCCGCCAGCCTGCGCGATATCGCGACATCGTCGGCGATCCTGCTGATTGGCGGCGATCCCACCCACGAGCATCCGCTGCTGGCGTGGCACCTGCGCACCAACGTGCGGCTGAACCGCGCCCGGCTTTACATAGCCAATGACCGGCCCATCAAGCTGGAGCGCCAGGCCACGGCCGCGCTGGAGTTGCCACCGGACGGCTACAAGGATCTTCCGGCTTTTCTGGACGCCAGCAATACCGATTTCAGCAAGGCTGTGCTGGCCGAAGAGTCGCTGGTGGTCGTCTTTGGCCAGGAGTATCGCGGCCGCTCCGTCGAGGCTCTGGTCGATTGGGGCCTCAAGCGCGGCAATGTGCGTCTCGCCTATCTCGGCGACCACTCCAACTCCCGCGGCGCTGCCGACATGGGGCTGTTCCCGCACCTGCTCCCCGGTTATGTTCCGGTGACCGCGCCCGACGCATTCGCGGAGTATACCGGCCTGCCGCCGACGCCCGGCAAGACACTGCCCCAGATGTTCGAAGCGGCAGCCAAAGGCGAGCTGGGCGCATTGCTGGTCGTGGGCGCCAATCCCGTGGCAAGCCTGGGCGTGGACCCCGCAGCGTTGAAGAAGACCTTTGTCATCGTTCAGGATCTGTTTCTCACCGAGACCGCTGCTCTGGCGGACGTGGTGCTCCCGACGGCCAGTCTCTACGAGAAGTCCGGCACGGTCACCAATGCATACGGCGATGTGCAACTGGTGAAGAAGGCTGCCGACCGCGCCGGCGTGAAACCCGATCTCGAGATTCTTGTCCGCCTGGCGGGCGCAATGGGAGTGGACGTGAAAGCCTTTGTTCCCTTCGGCAAAGGCGGCGTGACGGCCGACTTGGGTCAATCGCGCGGCGCGCAGGCGGGCGAAGCCGACCAGCACGCAGTGTGGCTCGCAGCCAACAACCTGGAGCCGAAACTGAGCCCCTTCGATCCGCTTGCCGTACTGGACGAAATCGAGCGTTTGGTTCCCGGCTATGCTCTGGACCGGATCAATCTCCTAAGCGGCAACGATGTGCGAACGGAGCCCGGCTTTGTGCCGGTCGCGGCCCTGACGGAAGCTCCGTCCGGCGCGGTTTCGCCTGCGCACGATGGATTGTTTACCTCTGGAACGCTGGGCCGCTACAGCCCCGCGCTCAAGGAACTCGCGAAGCATCAGGCGCGCGAGTTGGTGCAAATTGAGACGCAGTGAATGGCGCGGCAAGGTTCGTGGTTTCCCACCTTTTTCGGTCGCCGCGGCTCGCCGCGGCGACCGAAGAGGATGGGGCACCCAGTGATTTGCAAGGAGATGAGCGAAAGCAAACGCAGGTCCTTCGACTCCCCTTAGTCCGCCGCGGCGACTCAGGGTCGCTCAGGATGACAGAGCTGTTGGGAAATCTGAATGACAGCAAGAAGTTTGGCAAGAGAGGCTGAAGACCGGTGACGATACTGCAATTCTTTCTGTGGAGCTTGCTCAAGGTAGCAGTGGTGACGGTGGTATTACTGCTGGCCGTCGCCTACACCGTGCTGCTGGAGCGAAAGCTGGTGGGCCGCATCCAGAACCGCTGGGGCCCCAGCCGCGTGGGGCCGTTCGGATTGCTGCAGCCATTGGTGGACGGAGCCAAGTCCTTCCTCAAAGAGGACATCATCCCCGCCGGTGTCTACAAGCCGCTCTATCTGCTTGCGCCCATCCTCGCCCTGGGCTGCGCGCTGATCTCCATCGCCGTGGTGCCCTTCGGCGAACCCAACGTGGGGCCGGCCGGCATGCATCTCTTTGAGATCTCCGACGTGAACATCGGGCTGTTGGTGATTCTTGGCGTGACCTCCGTCGGCGTTTACGGCATTGCGCTGGCCGGCTGGTCCTCGAACAACAAATACTCCCTGCTCGGGTCGCTGCGCTCTTCGGCGCAGTTGATAAGTTATGAGTTGGCGCTAGGCCTCTCGCTGGTGGGCGTGGTGCTGCGCGCCGGCTCGCTCAACCTGCGCGTGATCGTGCAGCAGCAGTCAACCCTAGGCATGCTCACCTGGAACATCTTCGGCGGAATGCAGTTTGTGGCCTTCTTCATCTACCTGATGGCCGCCTATGCGGAGACCAACCGTTCGCCATTCGACCTTCCCGAGGCGGAGAGCGAGCTGACCGGCGGCTATCACACCGAGTACAGCTCGATGAAGTTCGCCATGTTCTTCATGGCCGAGTACGCCAATATGATCACTGTGGGCTGCGTCGCCACACTGCTCTTCTTGGGGGGATGGACCAGCCCCTTTGGCGACCTGATTCCTCCGCCTGAGAACATCCTGGTCCACGCTCTGTTTCCCATCTTCTGGTTCGTCGCCAAGGTCTTTTGCTTCCTCTTTTTGTACGTCTGGGTGCGAGGAACTCTGCCCCGCTTCCGCTATGACCAACTGATGAGCTTTGGATGGCGATACCTCATGCCGCTGGCCATTCTGAACATTGTGGCCACCAGCCTGTGGTTTGCGTATTACCCGCCATTCTGAACCCCACTGCTGCCGGGCTTTGGCCTGGCTGCCGCTGATTTACAATCGGGAAGGATTTCACGAAGCCGGAGACCCGGATTGAACCGTTTGGCTCCGTAATCCTTCCCCTAACCGGCCGGTTCCGTTCTGCCGGCTCTGGTCCGCACTCAGGGACGCGATGCACCTGATCCTGTTCTTCGTCTTTGCCGGATTCTGCCTGGCCGGAGCCATCAACCTCCTGCTCCAGAGCCATCCCATCAATAGCGCCCTGTCGCTGATTGTGGTGATGACTTCGCTGGCCGTGCTTTATCTTCTGCTGGGCGCGGAGTTTCTGGCCGCCGCGCAGGTCATCGTCTACGCCGGGGCCATCATGGTGCTGTTCACCTTTGTGGTCATGCTGCTCAACGCCGGACGCGAAGAGCGCACCCTGGGCAGCCGCACGGCGCGCTCCGTGGGCTTCCCCGCGGTTGTCGCCATCCTGGCCGTCATCGCCACCGTGATCCTCAAGGCGCAAGGCCTGGGCGTGGCGACGCTTGGCGAAGGCCTCAGCGATGCCAAGGGCAGCACCAATATTGAAGTACTGAGCCGGGTACTCTTCCACGAACTGCTGCTGCCCTTTGAAGTGACCTCGATCCTCATCCTGATCGCGATTCTGGGCGCGGTTGCGCTGGCCAGCCACGGCGACGGCCCCCACGGAAGCCGGGAAAGGATGGGCGGCGAATGAGTTTACTCCTGACGCAGGAAGTTCCCATCTCCTGGTATCTGCTGCTGAGCGCCGTGCTGTTTTCGCTCGGCGTCGCCGGCTTCCTCGTCAAGCGCAACCTGATTACCGTCTTCATGTCCATTGAGCTCATGCTCAACGCAGTGAATCTCTCCTTTGTGACCTTCGCCCACCAGTGGCATGCGGTGAAGGGGCAGATCTTCGTCTTCTTCGTGATGATGGTGGCCGCGGCGGAGGCTGCCGTGGGACTGGCCATCATCATCGCTGTCTTTCGCGCACGCGCTACCCTGGCCGTCGACCGCATCGACCTGATGAAACTATGAACGATTTCTTCTTCAAAGACTATCGTTGGCTAGGGCTCATCCCACTGCTGCCCTTCTTCGGATTCCTGTTCAATGGAATCCTTGGACGACGACTGCCAAAGTGGCTGGTGACTCTCGTCGCGTTAATAGCACCTTTCGCCTCCTTTATTCTTGTTTTATTCAGCATTGATCGTGCTCATAACTTCGCATTTTCAATACAAAAAGGGCATCCAATTCCTACCGACTGCTTCCCTCTGGTCGAGACGCTTCCCTTTCCCTGGATCAGCGCCGCCGCGCTGCACGTCGATTTCAGCTTCGTCCTCGACCAGCTTTCGCTGGTCATGCTCCTTGTCGTCACCGGCGTCGGCTTCCTGATTCACGTCTACTCCGTGGGCTACATGAGCCGCGAAGAGGGCTACGCGCGCTACTTTAGCTACCTGAACCTCTTCCTTTTCTTTATGACGGTGCTGGTGCTGGCCGGCAACGCTCTGGTGATGTTTATGGGCTGGGAGGGCGTGGGACTTGCATCGTACCTGCTGATCGGCTTCTGGTTCCAGAAGCGTTCGGCGGCGGATGCGGGCAAGAAGGCCTTCATCGTCAACCGCATCGGCGACTTCGGCTTTCTGATCGGCATGTTCCTGCTGCTGGCCAACTTCGGCACGCTCACCTTCACTGAAGTCGCAACGAAGCTCGGCCAGGATCCCGGCCGGCAGGGCGGCGTAGTCACGGTGATTGCTCTCTGCCTGCTGCTGGGCGCGGCCGGCAAGAGCGCGCAGCTTCCGCTCTATATCTGGCTGCCTGACGCAATGGAAGGCCCAACGCCGGTCTCCGCGCTCATCCACGCGGCCACCATGGTCACCGCAGGCGTCTACATGATCGCCCGCACGCACGTTTTGTTCGATCATTCGCCCTTTGCGCTGAGCGTGGTGGCCATCGTCGGCGCGGCCACGGCGCTCTTTGCCGCCACCATCGGCCTGGTGCAGAACGACATCAAGCGCGTGCTCGCCTACTCGACCATCTCGCAGTTGGGCTACATGTTCCTGGGCTGCGGCGTGGCGGCTTACTCGGCTGCCATCTTCCACCTGGTCACACATGCCTTCTTCAAGGCGCTGCTGTTTTTGGCGGCCGGCTCGGTGATCCACGCGATCGGCGGCGAGCAGGATTTGCGCAAGATGGGCGGCCTGTGGCGGAAGCTCCCGGTCACCTTTGCCGTCACCACCGTCGGCGTTCTGGCCATCGCCGGTTTCCCGCCCTTCGCCGGATTCTTCTCGAAGGATGCGATCCTATACGCCGCCTATCTGCAGGGCGCGAACGGCAAGGCGCTGTGGTTTGTCGGCCTGGTCACTGCGCTGCTGACCTCGTTCTATATGTTCCGGCTCTGGTATCTGGCCTTTCTGGGCAAGCCGCGCGGCGAGACTGCTCCTCACCACTCCACGCCCTGGTCGATGCTCGGCCCGCTGATGATTCTGGCCCTGCTCTCGATCTGCGGCGGCTGGATCGGCGTTGAGCGCTCGAGCGGCTGGATCCACTGGATCAACATGGAACGCTTCAGCGGCTTTCTGGTTCCAGCTGTGGGGGCAAGAGCTGCAGCGGGCGGCAGCGCGCAACTGGAGTTGATCCTGAGCGCCGCGGCCGTGGGCGTTGCGCTTCTCGGCTGGCTGCTGGCCCATCTCTTTTACCGGCAGAAGTCCCGGCTCCCGGAGCAACTGGCCACCGCACTTCCCGGCGGCTACAGGCTGCTGGCCAACAAGTACTACATCGACGAGTTCTGCGCCAAGGCAGTGGTCAAGCCGCTGCTGGCCATCTCGACGTACTTCCTGGGTTGGGTGGTGGACAAGGCGCTGCTGGGCGGCGCGGCCTGGCTGCTCGGAGGCGTCGCCACTTTTGCCGGTGCGCTCTTGCAACGCTGGCAGTCGGGCAACATCCGCTCCTATGCCGCATGGCTGGCAGCCGGCGCGGCGGCGGTTCTGCTGTTTCTCGTGGTTCCCTGGCCTGCTGTGCTGGCCAGTCTTTCGGCATTTCATCTTGGCGCGGCGGGGCATTAGAGAATGACCGCAATCGACAACTCGATTCTTACCTTGATCCTGCTTGGCCCGCTGGCCGGAGCGGTGTTGGTCGCGCTCGCGCCCGAACGCGGCAAGCTGCCCAACTGGATCGCCCTCGTGACGGCGCTGGCCACCTTCGGCCTTACGCTCCATTTGCCCGCGCACTTCGATATGCGCGCAAGCGGCTTCCAGTTCGCCGTCAATCAACCCTGGATCGAACGGCCCGCGATCTTCTACCACGTGGGCGTGGATGGCCTGAGCCTGTGGCTGGTGGTGCTTACCGGCCTCTTGGCCCCCGTGGGCATGATCGCCAGTTGGAACGCCATCGCCGAGCGGCGCAAGGTCTTCTTCATCCTCTTTCTCGTTCAGCAGACGGCCATGTTCGGCGTCTTCATCTCGCTCGACCTGATGCTCTACTACGGCTTCTGGGAGCTGTCACTGGTCCCCATGGCCGTGCTGATCGCCATGTACGGACGCAAGGACGGTCCCAAAGCCGCGCTCAAGTTCTTTCTCTTCACCTTCATTCCCTCGGCGCCGCTGCTGGTGGCGATCCTGTGGCTCTATAGCAAAATCCACAGCTTCGACCTCACCGCCATTCAAAACAACGTTGCCCTCGGATTGATTCCCGCAGGCCCGTTGTGCTGGGTGGCTCTCGCGTTTCTCTTCGCCTTTGCGGTCAAGGTGCCAGTCTTTCCGCTTCACGGCTGGCTTGCGGATACCTTCAGCGAAGCGCCGGTTGCACTGGCGATGGTGGTGGCCGGCAAGCTGGGCCTCTACTCCCTGCTCCGCTTCCACATCGGGCTCTTCCCGGTGCAGGCGCGAGCGGCGGCTCCCTATCTGATTGCTCTCGCCGTCATCGGCGTTCTCTACGGCGCGTGCCTGGCGCTCGCGCAGCGCGACTTCTGGCGGCTGCTTGCTTTTGCCGCTCTGAGCCACCTGAGCCTGATCCTGTTGGGCATCTACGGATTTACATTCACCGGCACGGCTGGGGCGGTTTATCAGATTCTCAGCCACGGCGTCGTGGATGGCGCGCTGTTCCTGCTGCTGGGCTTCCTCTACGATCGCTACTCGACCAGCCAGATCAACGCCTATGGGGGTCTGGCGGCCAGGCTGCCGCGCACGGCCACGTTCTTTGTCATTGCTTCCCTGGCCATGATCGGACTGCCCATGCTCAACAGCTTCGTCGGCGAGTTCCTGATTCTCTCCAGCACCTTTACCGGCGTCAGCAAGGGCTGGGCGATTGCCGCGAGCGTGGGCATGATTCTGGGCGCGGCCTACGTGCTGTGGCTGGTGCAGCGCATCTTCTACGGGCCGGAGAGCCAGGTGGCCGCATCGAAGCCTGGTGACGATCTTCACTTCCGGGAACTGGCCGTGCTGTGGCCGCTGGCCGCGCTGATGCTGGTCATGGGAGTGGCTCCGTTGTTGTGGCTGCCGAGCATCGAGACAGGCGTGCGTCTTCCGCAGATGAGGATTTCCTCGTATTCGCCTGAGCACGTATTGCCAATTCCCATTCTTCGGGAGGGCCAGCGGTGAATCCTGTTCCCGATATCTACCGCATCCTTCCCGAAGTCGTCCTCGCCCTGACGGGCGTGGCCGTCATGCTGATCGACGCCTCCTTGCCACCCGCCTTTCGGCGCCGCTTGCTGGGCTGGGTCGCGGCTTTCGGAACCACCTTTGCTCTCTGGGCCAGCCTCTGGCAGCTTTCCCTGCCCGCGGGAGCCGCCTACTTTGGAGCGAACGGCACGGTTGAGACCAGTCCCTTTACTGTTTTCTTTCACGTGCTCATCTGCGGCATCGTGCTGGTGGCCCTGCTGCTCTCGCTCGACACGCTGCCCGAGGACAGCCATCATCAGGGCGAGTTCTATGCTCTTGTGGTCTTTGGCGCGGTGGGCATGTGCTTGCTCACCGGCGCGGTTGAACTTCTGGTGGTCTTCATCGCTCTTGAAATCTCCTCCATCTCCACCTACATTCTGGCCGGCTACCGCAAGAACACCAGCCGCGGGCCCGAGGCGGCCATCAAGTACTTTCTTCTCGGCTCCTTTGCCACCGCATTCCTTCTCTACGGCGTGGCATTGATCTTTGGCGCCACCGGCACCACCCAGATCTACGAGATCGCCCGCCTGGCCCCCTCTGCGCCGAATCACGCTTTCATCCTGGCTGGCCTGGCGCTGATGCTGGTGGGCATTCTCTTCAAGGTTTCGGCTGTTCCATTTCACATCTGGACTCCGGACGTATACGAGGGCGCGCCAGCGCCGGTGGTCGCGCTTCTCTCCACAGCGCCCAAGGCCGCGGCCTTCGCGTTGCTGCTGCGCGTGGTCTATGAACTTGTTCCCACGCTTCATGCGCTCTGGGCGCCGCTGCTATGGATCGTGGCTGTCCTCTCGATGACCGTGGGCAACCTGGCCGCGCTCCGCCAGCAGAACGTGAAACGGATGCTTGGCTACTCCTCGATAGCTCACGCCGGCTACTTGTTGGCGGCCCTCGCCGGGGTGGGTACAACGGGCATTGCCGCCGCTAGCTTCTACATTGCGGCGTACGCGGCTATGAACGTGGGAATCCTCGCCGTCATTACCCTGGTGAGCGGATACGACGAGGAACTGCCGATGATCGAGGATTATCGCGGGCTTATCTACCGCTCGCCGCTACTCGGCAGCTTACTGATCTTCTTCCTCGCTTCGCTGATCGGAATCCCCTTCACTGGGGGATTCTTCGCCAAGTTCTATTCTTTCTCAGCGGCGGTGGACGGCGGAGCGATTTGGCTGGTCATCATCGGCCTGCTGAACTCGGGATTGGCTGCGGCCTACTACCTGCGGCTGGCCCTGGCCGCGTCCGGACGCCCGGAGAAGAAGAATGCCGAAGCCGCGGTTTCCGCGCCCCAGGTAGGCATTGCAGTGGGCGCAGCCTTGCTGTTCGCCGTTGCCGCCACACTGTTTCTCGGCATCGCACCCGGCGAGGTGCTGCGCGCAGCCGAGGCAGGAGCGCATACCCTGCAAGCGCCTCCCGCGGAGAACGCCGCTGTTGGGGTCAGTGTGCCGCGGGAACCAAAGCCGTAGTGGGCCCGGCCAGGTTTCGCCGCGTCGCGGGCGCCAGCAGACTCCTGTAAAACGCTGTGATCAATCCCAGAACGCGATCGTTCGAATAATGTTCAACCACCCACGCCCGCGCTGCTGCGCCCATGCGCTGCCGCCTCGCGGGATCGTTTAGCAGCTTGAGCACGGCCTCGCTGATGGCCTCCGGGTAGCCGGGCGGGATCAGAAGGCCGGTAACCTCGGGCACCACCGAGTCGCGCGATCCAGTCGCGATGGTGGTAACCACCGGAATGCCGGTGGCCGCGGCCTCTAGCACGACGTTGGGAAAGCCCTCCCGCCAGGTGGGAAGTACCATCACGTCCATGGCGCGATAGTAAGGCGCAGTATCGGCCACAAACCCGGTGCAATGAATGCGCGGATGGTTCTGGATACGGGTTCTCAGATCGGGGCATAGTGCGTCTTCCGCGGCATCGAACCAGCCCACCAGCAGCAGGTGCGCTGCCGGTTCCGCCTTGAGAATGGCGTCGAAGGCCTCCATCAGCTCGGGCAGGCCTTTGTCGCAGGTCAATCGCCCCACAAAACCTAGCACCGGGGCTTCCCGCGGAAGGCCGAGCCGGTCTCGCGCGTCGCTCGGACCGGGCGAAAACCGCTCCACATCGACTCCGTTGCTGCTGCCGTCCCCGAGCAGATTCAGCTTGGCCTCGGGCACCACGCCCAACGCCAGTGCTTCAGCACGCATGCTATGGCTATTGCACAGCACAACCTGCGCACAGGCTGAGGTCACCTTCTCGGCCGCCAGCAAAATGCGCCGCTTGAAGCCTTTTGTACCCTCAACCTTGAACCCGCGCAGCATATAGATGCGCGCAGGCACTCCCGCCAGCCACGCGGCAATGGTGCCCAGCAGCCCGGCCTTGGGGGTGCTGAATTCCGTCATCTCCGGCCTCAGCCGCAGCAGCAACCACCAAAGCCGCACCAGGGATACAAGATCCGCAATCGGCGCGATCTCCCGCTGTATCGGAATGGCAATCGACTCGACTCCCTCGCGCGCCGCTGTGCGCTCCAGCAGTTCGCCGGGGCTCGAAACGAGGGTCACACGAAAGCCCGCCTCGCGCAATGCTCGCAGGCGTCCAGTCAGAGTCAGGCAGGTTTGTGGATGGGTGATGCCCACGACGATGTGGGGCGCGGGCTGCGCTGCACGAACCTGCAACTCAGACACGAATAGGGGCGCTTCGGAAAGAAACATGGGGCGACCTGCACTCTCCGCAATCTCTGGGCATGCTTTGGAAGACTGCTCAGAAACTTGCTTTCAACGTAGAGGTGCGGTCCGTCATGGCGTTTTCCATGCAACCAGGTTAAATTAGGGCAACGGGGCGTCAGCCCCAAGAAAGAGTGCGCTCCGTGCGGTTTTTTTCGAGTCTGTGGGCAGTTTCTTAATGAATACAAAGATACTGTACCAGTTTTGCACACAATGAAACCAAGCTATGTAAACACGAAGGTATTGGGTACTGGGACCATCCACCCTGTGGAAAAACTCGTTCGGCCGGCTGGCCCGGGCTTCAGCCAGAATGTAAGTAGAGTGGAATCAAAGGAAGCCCTGCCTGCTCAGATGCTGTTCGGTGCAAATGGCTCGAGATTCTCCCTCTTTCCGCAGCCTGTATACTCACCTACCTGTGGAAAAGTCGACGACAATACGTCCCAGGATTCTCTTACTCGTCCCGCATCTTGGCGGCGGAGGCGCCGAGCAGGTGATTGCCTTGCTGGCGCGAGGCCTCTCCCGCGAGAAATACGAGCTGCACCTGGGGCTGATTACCCAGGCCGATGCCGCGCCGGAGGCCGTTCCGTCCTGGGTCCACATTCATGCCCTCGGCGCGCCGCGGGTGCGCTCAGGCGCCTTCAAGCTGCTGCGATTGATCCGGCGGCTCAAGCCGGATGTAATCCTCTCCGGAATGTTCCACCTCAACTTTCTGGTGTTGCTGCTGCGTCCTCTTTTTCCGTCTGGAACGCGCGTCCTGGTGCGGCAGAATGGGACTGTCTCCGCAGCTTTGGCCTTTGGAAACCTGCCCGCTTATACGCGCCTGCTTTACCGGCTGCTCTACCGCCGTGCGGACTCTGTGATCTGCCAGACTCCGGCCATGGCCAAAGACCTGGTTGCCGAGCTTGCCATTGAGGAGAATCGTCTCACCGTGCTGCCAAACCCCCTGGATGTGGATGCGATTTGCAGTGCAATCGACAAGAGTCCGGATACTTGGACCGGTCGCGGCTCGCATCTGCTGGCAGTGGGCAGGCTGTCGCGGGAAAAGGGCTTCGACCTGCTACTGCGGGCGCTGGCCATCGTCCGCGAACAGTTTCCGTACGCCGGCCTGGCGATCGCCGGCGCCGGCCCGGAAGAGGCGGCGCTGAAAGCCCAGTGCCGCGATCTGGGTTTGGAGGGCGCGGTGCGATTTGCGGGCCGCGTCTACCATCCCTCAGCGTACTTCCCCGGTGCGTCTGCATTTGTGCTTTCGTCCCGGCATGAAGGATTGCCCAACGCTCTGTTGGAGGCTGCCGCCGGCGGTTTGCCTATTGTTGCCTTGCCGGCATCGCAGGGTGTGGTGGACCTGCTGCGCGGCCAGCCCGGCGTCTGGCTGGCGAGGGAGGTCTCCGCCGATGCGCTGGCAAGCTCCCTGATCGAAGCGCTCCAGGCGCTCTCGCCAGGGCAGCGGTTCGACCACCCATTCATCGACCCGTTCAGAATCGACCGCGCCATCCCTGCCTATGAAGACCTGATCGACGCGGTCCTGCTCGGCAGGAAGCTTCCCGAGTCCGCGACGCAAGCCGGGAATAGCCGCGACTCCGGGATTGAGGAGCGCGGGCTTTGAGCCACGTTGCGCTGGTCATTCCCGGCCTGGACCGGATCGGCGGCGCCGAGCGTCAGGTCATTTTGCTGGCCAAAGGGCTGCAACGGCGCGGCTGGCGGGTTAGCGTGGTGGCCCTCTCAGGCGCGGGAGGCGATGCGGCAGCCGAGTTGACGGCAGTGGGAGCCGGGTTCCTCACCCTCCAGATGCGCAAAGGCCTGGCCGATCCGCGCGGATGGATTCGCTTCCACCACTGGCTCCGCCGCGAGTCTCCGGATGTAGTCCACGCTCATCTGCCTCACGCCGCCTGGCTGGAGCGCTGGTCGCGGCTGGCCGCGCCGGTGCGGGTGGTCGTGGACACGCTGCACAGTTGCTCGACGGGCAGCCTCGGCCGGCGGCTCGGTTATCGCTGGAGCGGCTGGCTTGTGGATCGCGTCACCGCCGTCAGCCAAGCCGCCGCGGCTGCGCACCTCTCTGCCCGCATGGTTGCCGAAAGCAAACTCGCCGTGCTGCCCAATGGAGTGGATACCGAAGCATGGCGGCCCGATACGCCGGTTCGGATAGCGATGCGCCGCGAACTTGGACTCGATGAGGAGTTTCTCTGGCTCGCCGCCGGCCGGCTCGATCCGGTCAAGGATTATCCCACGCTCCTCGCGGCCATGGCCTCGGTTCCGGAACCGGCAAGGCTCCTGATCGCCGGCGCAGGGCCGCTTCAAGATGAGTTGCTGCTGCTGTCCGCCCAGCTTGGATTGGAACAGCGCGTCCGTTTCCTGGGCTTCGAGCCGGATTTGAGGCGCTGGGTGCGCGCCGCGGATGGATTCGTTCTGTCGTCCCGCTGCGAAGGACTGCCGATGGGTCTGCTGGAGGCTGCCGCCTGCGCCTTGCCCGCGGTGGCGACTGATGTTCCCGGAACCCCGGAAGTCCTTGTGAACGGCGAGACCGGCTGGCTCGCGCCGGCAGGCGACTGCACCGCTCTCGCCGAGTCAATGACCAGAATGATGCGGACCACGCCGGAGGAACGCCACGCGATGGGTGAGCGGGCGCGGCAGTTCGTGATGGAGCGATTCAGCCTGGATGCGATTCTTGACCGCTGGGAGGCTCTGTACGGCGATCTCCTCCGGCGGAACCCCAGGTCCGTGCGCTGGGGCCACGCGGGTTGACGGCGATGCCAACCTGAAAAATCGATGAAGGTTAAGGCAAGGCAGAGAAGCAGCAAGGAGCGTTAAGCCTCAAAAAAGGCGGCCTTACGCGCGGAAAACGGCGGAAAAACAGCAGGCAATGATTACCAGTCAGTCAATGGGTGGATTCTTAAGCTACTCATAAGTATAGGCTTACATGAGGACCTGGAGTGGAAATATACCCCTATGGGGTATGGGGGGGTACCCTTTTTGGGGGGTACGGACCGGGCACGTTCCTGACAGATCGGGCAACGACATTGCAGTTCGTCCTCCATTTGACCATTGTGCGCCGGGGGAGCGTAAACATCTGTAAAAACGAGAAGAGCGCAAACGCCGCGGCGAGCTTTCCGAAGCCGTCTCGATGCTAGTTCTCAGCTTTCCGCTTCACTGAGGCGGAATGGCGGAGCCTGGTTGAACTTCGTTCCCCCACAATATTTCTGTTGCGGATATATCTGTGATGGATATATATTGTCTGCATGGCTACTGAAACCGCACCTGCCGCACCACTCACTCCGGCCGTCTTCGCCATCTTGCTTTCGCTCGCGGAGGGCGACAAGCACGGTTACCACATCATGAAAGACGCCCGCGCGCCCCAGGGCGGCGGCATTCAAATGGGCCCCGGAACCCTCTACGGATCGCTGGAGCGCATGATGCGCGACGGCCTGGTCGAAGAGTCCGGCCTCTCCGACGACGAACGCCGCCGTTACTACCGGCTCACCAAACTGGGCCAATCCGTGCTTGCCGCGGAGCTGGAGAGACTGGACGCCGCCGTCTCCTCCGCGCACGCTCTGGGGCTGTTCCCTCACGGAGGCCGCTCATGAGGCAATCTTCGCCCTCCACCGACAGGCTCGACCGGCTTTACGCGCTGGCGCTTTGCCTTTACCCCGCGCCTTTCCGGCGGGGTTATGCGCCCGCCATGCGCCAGGCCTTCCGCGACGCCTTGCAAGACCGCACGCTCTCCCGGCGCACCCTCGTTCCGCTCGTCCTCCGCGACCTCGTCACTTCCCTTGCAAAGGAGCACCTTGCCATGCTGCGCGACACATTCGCACGCCCCGCATTGGTCTTCAACGCCGTTGTTCTCTCCGCCCTAGCCACCGGCCTGGCGCTCGCGCTCTACGCCATTCCGCAGCAGGTGCTGCGCCAGGGCGCCAACGATCCGCAGATCCAATTGGCCGATGACCTGGCCGCCCGCCTCGAACAGGGCATTGCGCCCGCCGAGGCGGTACCCGCCGGCTCGGTCGATATCGCTCGGAGCCTTTCGTCTTTCGTAATTGCCTATGACGATCAAGGCCGTCCATTGGCTTCCCAGGCGCAACTCAACGGAACAGTGCCGGCGCCTCCCAAAGGCGTCTTCGACTACGTCCGGCAACACGGCGAAGAGCGGCTGAGCTGGCAGCCGGCATTCGGAAATGGGCGCAGTGTGCGCATCGCCGCCGTCATCCAGAGGGTTGGCGGGCCTCATCCGGGGTTTGTACTCGCCGGCCGCAATATGCGCGAAGTGGAAGCCCGCGAAGAGCAGGTCGAGCAGATGGCCGGACTCACATGGATCGGGATGCTGGCGGTGATTCTGGTTGGAACTGCGGCCTTCGGGTGGTATGCGCGGCCGAGGGCAGCGTAGAAGAGCTCGGGCGGCCTTTCAAGGCAACTCGGGTCCGCCTCTTCGAGTCGAACCAAATCGGAACCTCAGTTCTTGTGCCACAGGCGCGTCCGCCCGTGACGGCAAGTCACTCCCACTCGATGGTTCCCGGCGGCTTGGAGGTGATGTCGTAGACCACGCGGTTGATGCCGCGGACCTCGTTCACAATGCGGCTGGAAATGCGCTTGAGCACCTCATAGGGGAGGGGGGTCCAGTCGGCAGTCATGCCGTCCTCGGAGTGCACGGCGCGCACCGCCGCGGTGTATGCGTAGGTGCGCTGGTCGCCCATCACGCCCACGCTCATCACCGGCAGCAGCACGGCAAAGCTCTGCCAGATCGACGAGTAGAGCCCGGCCGCCTTGATCTCCGCCACCACAATCTCGTCCGCCTCCTGGAGCAGCGCCACGCGCTCCGGCGTCACCTCGCCCAGGATGCGCACGGCCAGACCGGGGCCGGGGAAGGGCTGGCGGCCAAGAATCTCCTCCGGCATTCCCAGGTCGCGGCCAATGCGGCGGACTTCATCCTTGAAGAGATCCCGCAGGGGCTCAATCAGCTTCAGCTTCATCCGCGCGGGAAGACCGCCCACGTTGTGGTGGCTCTTGATGGTCTGGCTGGGGCCCTTCACGCTGCTGGACTCGATCACGTCCGGGTAAAGCGTCCCCTGCACCAACCAGTCCACCCCGCCAGTTTCTTTCGCGATGCGTTTGGCCTCATCGTCGAAGACGGCAATGAACTCCGCGCCGATGCGCTTGCGCTTTGTCTCCGGGTCGATCACCCCGGCCAGTTGGGCAAGAAACCGCTCGCTGGCATCCACGGCGACGATCTTGAGGCCCAGCCGGTCGCGCAGATTCTTCTGCACGTTCACGAACTCGTTCTTGCGCAGGACGCCGTTATTGACAAAGACGCAGGTCAATTGGCTGCCGATGGCCTTGTGCACCAGCACCGCCGCCACCGACGAGTCCACCCCGCCGGAGAGCCCGCAGATTACGTGCCCCGCGCCCACCTTCTCGCGGATCGATGCCACGGTGGATTCGATAAAGTGAGCCGGAGTCCAGTCGCCTGCCGCGCCGCAGATGAAAAAAACGAAGTTCTTGATGATCCGGGGCCCCAGAGGCGTGTGATGCACCTCGGGATGAAACTGCACCGCCCAGATGCGGCGCTCGGCGCTGGCAATGGCGGCCAGCGCATTGGCTGAGACCGCCGCGCGATGAAAGCCGGCCGGCAGCTCAATGGCCTCGTCGCCGTGGCTCATCCACACCGCCAGAGCCGGCGGCAGCCCCGCAAACAGCGGAGTCGCCGCGTCCTCGATGGTCACCTCGGCGTGCCCATACTCGCGCTTGTCGCCCGGCCGCACCTTTCCGCCCAGGTGATGGACGATGAAATGCAGCCCATAGCAGATGCCCAGCACCGGCACGCCCAGCTCCAGCAGGCGCGGGTCGGCCGCCGGCGCATCCGCGTCGTAAACCGAGGAGGGTCCGCCGGAGAGAATCAGCCCGAGGGGTTGCAAGGCCTGAATCTCGCTGAGAGGCGCCGTGCAGGGCAGCACGACGGAGAAGACATTCTGCTCGCGAATCCGTCGCGCAATCAGCTGCGTATACTGCGAACCGAAGTCGAGAATGACGATCGTCTGGGTGGCCACTCCCCAGTGTGGCAGGGCCACGGGCGGGATGTAAAGAACGGCAAGAAGCAAAAAGAGGATGTTGCAAAGCGGCCTATGGTCTTGGCCGGATCCCGAATCCAATCTTCGGGAGCCGGCCAGAGGCACACTACAACTGAATCTTTACCGGCCAGGTCTTCCAGATGTCGGCGCAGTAGTCGCGGATGGAGCGGTCAGAGGAGAACTTGCCGATGCGCGCCACATTGAGGATCGACATGCGCGTCCACTCGTCCTGGTTCTTGTAAGCCAGGCTGACGCGATCCTGGCAGTCGATGTAGGACTGGTAATCGGCCAGCAGCATGTATTCGTCGCCGTTGAGCAAGGAGTTTACGAGGGGCGCGAAGAGATTCCTGTCGCCGCGCGAAAACTCGCCGCTTGAAAGGGCGTCGAGCGTCTCGCGCAGGTCGCCGTTCGACTCGTAAAACGCGCGCGGATTGTAGCCCTTTCGCTTGCTGGCCTCGACCTCGGGCGTGGTAAGTCCGAAGAGGAAGAAGTTATCCGCGCCCACCTCGTCGCGTATCTCGATGTTAGCGCCGTCGAGGGTGCCTATGGTGAGCGCGCCATTCATGGCGAACTTCATGTTGCCGGTTCCCGAGGCCTCCTTGCCGGCCAGGGATATCTGCTCGGACAAGTCGGCGGCGGGATAGACCCTCTGGCCGAGTTTCACGCTGAAATCGGGCAGAAAGACGACCTTGAGCCTTCCCTTCACCAGCGGGTCGGAGTTGACGGCCTCGCCGACGGAGTGAATCAGCTTGATGATGAGCTTGGCCATGCGGTAACCGGGCGCGGCCTTGCCGCCAAAGAGGAAGGTGCGCGGAACCACCTCCGCGTCCGGATCGCGGTGGATGCGCTTCAGGAGCGTGACGATGTGGAGAACCTGGAGGTGCTGGCGCTTGTATTCATGCAGCCGCTTGACCAGCACGTCGAACATGGACGCCGGGTCGACGGCGATGCCCAGGCGCTCCTGCATGTAGTTCGCAAGGCGCGTCTTGTTCTGGAGCTTGACGGCCCGCCATTCGAAATGAAGCTCGCGGTCAGCGGCCAGGGGCTCAAGCCGCCGCACCTTTTCCAGATCACGAATCCAGCCCGTGCCCAGCCGCGCCGAAAGCAGTTGAGTAAGCCCGGGATTGGCGAGAACCATCCACCGCCGAGGAGTGACGCCGTTGGTCTTGTTGGAGAATTTCTCCGGCGTGAGTTCGTAGAAATCGCGCAGCACGTGGGTCTTGAGCAGCTCGGTGTGCAGTGCGGCCACGCCGTTGATGGCATGGCTGCCCAGAGCCGCCAGGTGCGCCATGCGCACGTATTTCTCGCCGTTTTCATCGATGAGCGAAAGCCGCGCCGCGCGCTCGCCGTCGCCGGGAAACTTCTTGCGCACGTCTTCAAGATGACGGCGGTTGATCTCGTCCACAATCTCCAGATGGCGCGGCAGCAGGGAACCGAAGAGGCTGCGCGGCCACTGTTCCAGGGCCTCCGGCATGAGCGTGTGGTTGGTGTAGGAGAGGGTATGCTGGGTCACGCTCCAGGCCGCGTCCCACTCCATTGAGTGTTCGTCGATGAGCAGGCGCATCAGCTCGGCTACCGAGATGGCCGGATGCGTGTCGTTCATCTGGATGGCGAAGTTGCGATGCAGGTCGGCCAGCGGACGGTTTCGCGTCACCTGAATCTTGACGATGTGCTGCAAGCTGCAGGAGACGAAGAAGAACTGCTGCGCCAGGCGCAACTGCTTGCCTTGAATCCCCTCGTCGTTGGGATAAAGAATCTTGGAGATATTCTCCGATGCCACCTTGTCGGCCACTGCGCCGAAGAAATCGCCGGTGTTAAAGGTGGAGAAGTCGAAGCTCTCCACAGCCTGCGCGGACCACAGGCGCATGGTGTTCGCGGTGTTGGTGCGGTAGCCAAGGATAGGGGTATCGTTGGGGATTCCGCGCACCACCCGCTGCGGAATCCAAAGCACGCGCAGGCGTCCATTGGTGTCGGTGTGCTTCTCCGTGCGGCCGCCCATCTTTACTTCGAAGGCGTCTTCCGGCCGCTCCAGCGCCCAGGGATTGCCCAGGCGCAGCCAATTGTCGGTGGTCTCCACCTGCCAGCCGTCGCGAATCTGCTGGTCGAAGATGCCGTATTCGTAGCGGATGCCGTAGCCGATGGCGGGCACGTCGAGAGTGGCCAGGGAATCCATGAAGCAGGAGGCTAGGCGACCCAATCCGCCGTTGCCCAGGCCAGGCTCTTCTTCCTGCTCAATGAGAGTCATTAGATCGAGGCCGATCTGCCGCATCGCCTCTTCGGTTTCGTCGTAGATTCCCAAGTTGATGAGGTTGTTGGCCAGGTGGGGCCCGGTGAGGAACTCGGCCGACAGGTAGCAGACCACGCGCACATCCTGGGCCTGGTAGTTCTTTACCGTCGAGATCCAGCGCTCCACGAGCCGATCGCGCACGGTGTGGGCCAGGGCCATGTAGAGATCGTTGACGGTGGCCCGTTCGAGCGGCCTTCCCTGCACGAAGAAGAGGTTGTCGAGGAAAGAGCGGGCCAGAGCCTCCACCGTCATCTCGGTCTTCTGGTCCTTCAGCGATCCTATTTTGGGCAGTATGGCGGTAGGAATTTGGGGCATGAGTCACCTCGGTTTGCCGCGCAGTCGGGGGATTCCCTCTGGCTTGCGCGGTGTCCTAACAATATATCCGGAACTGCCGAAAAGGAATGAAAAAGCCGCCAAAATGGAAGTGCGCGGTTGCGAATTGCCCGTTCCGGGCAGGGCAGGGCCGTTCCGGCGCAAAACTGCGCGGAATTTTGGCCAGACGGCTTTTGCCGTTCCGGTCTGAGGATTTTTCTCCGCTCCTTGCGGCATCCGTATCTCAAGGGTGGGAGACGGGCGATGGCGCTTGCGCATCGGTGATGATGCGGGTTGTCGCGCCCAGGCGGTGGTAGCTAGTGAAAGAAGTCTCGTTGATCTGGATGACCGTATTGACCCCCGTGTCCCGGTCGGTCGCCACAACGGGGTTGGCGGCATTGGAGCCGTCCAGAGCTTCAATCAGTGCCAGACTCCGCAGCGGGCAGATGTACTTGCGATCGCCGATGACGACTGGCCCGTATTCGATGACGGAGGCCATGCGTGAAACGGGGCCGGCGCCCATTTCCGCTTCGAGCGTGATGCGCAGAATCGCCCCCGAGGCGGGATCGATGAACAGGGAGCCGTGGTAGCCGGGGGTCTTGTGGTAGAAGGATGTGGGGTCGGCTGGCGAGTTGACCATCAGCGACGATCCGCCGCCGCGGCGGCCGCCGCCCTGGCGGTTGCTCGGCCCCAATGAGATGCAACAGTAATCGACACTGTAGTTCGAGGCCGATTTGGGCACCGTGTAACGGTAGACGGCGACCAGTCCGCCGCGGGTCTGTTCCCAGTGGTGGAAGGACAGCGCGCCTTTTCCGGTATCGACAAAGATCATGGCCAATATCAGGCCAAACTCGCCCCGCGTTTGCAGTCCCTGCATCCCCGCAGCCGGCGGAGGACCAGCGGCAGCGTTGGCCGGCTGCGGCGCCACGGGCTGCAGTTGGTCGTCGCGGAAGGTGATCTCAAGGCTGGTGCTTCCCACCATATGGAGGCCGGCGCGGACCGGCCATTGATTTGCCCCCAGCACCTGCGGGCTGTTGTCGAAGCGGTATGTAGTGCGGGTGGCGAAGAAGTCGGGTAGGCGCGGGAGTGTCTTGACCACATAGCCGCGCGCGGCATTGAGGATGCGCTCCGCGGTGGCGGCGTCGGGGGCGGCGTCGGCGGGCAACTCGGCCGCCGGGGGATCGAGAAAGGCCGATTGATCGGCGAGCAGTTGCAGGGCCAGCTCTGCTTTGGGCCCCGGATGCAGATTGGCGAAGATGCGCTCGCGCGCGGCGTCAGTGAGCCGCTCGGCGAGTACGGCCTCGCCCAGCAGGCGCACCGCCTCCTCATCCGCCCGATGTTTCTCATTGGCAGCCTCAAGAGTCTTCTCCAACTGCGCCACGGTCAGGCGCTTGGCTGCGACGGCGGGAAGAACCATGGCTGCAAGCAGTCCGAGCAGAATCAGTTTGCGCATGCCGGCCACTCCGTGCTTATCGGATCTCCCTGTCCCAGGCAACGCGAGGCGGGTCTATCGCCGCCGTGCGACCCCCTCGCTTAGCCTTGCGGTGTTGCGCGCTCGTCTGGGCCGATCTGCCGCTCATTCGGGCATGATGCGCATTCTACCATCGCTTTATGGCGTTGCCCATGGGTCGAAACGATCCCCACCTCGCCGCAACTTCAAGCCCGCGCTGGCCGGCTGGTTACCCCACGGTCAGGACCAGCTTGCCGAAGTGGCTGCCTTCGTCCATGCGGGCGAGAGCCGCGCCGGCCTGGGACCAGGGAAAGTTCTCGCCCACGGGGCGGAGCTGGGCGAGGGCGATAGCTTTGTTCATCTGCTCGAAGTCATCGCGGGAGCCAACATAAATGCCATGAATGCGGGCCCGGCGGTACAGAATCGAAGTGATGGGAAAGGGAACGGATTCGTCGGAGCCGGCGAGGACACCGACCTGGGCGATCGCGCCGCCGATGCGCATGGCCTTGAGGGAGCGGGGCAGCGTGGCCGCGCCTCCGACTTCGACCACCAGGTCGACGCCTTCTCCGCCGGTCTGGTCCAGCACCCAGCGCTCCCAGTCCGGGGTTTCGAGGTAGTTGAGGCCGGCGCTGAGGCCGAGGTCGATGGCGCGCTCCAGCTTGTCCTGGCTGCTGGAGATGCCCAGCACACGCGCGCCCTGAAGGCGGGCAAGCTGGAGGGCGAAGATGGAGACGCCGCCGGTTCCCTGGATGAGCACGGTTGCTCCAGGTTTGAGATTGCCGGCGGCCAGGGCGTTCCAGGCGGTAACGGCGGCGCAGGGCAGCGTAGCGGCTTCCTGAAAGCTGAGGTGCTCGGGCACGCGCACCAAGCCGCTTTGGCTCAGGATGGCGTACTCGGCCAGCATGCCGTCGATGTCGCCGCCGAGCGCGCCGCGAGCCTTGGCCGGGGTGAGCGGGCCATCGAGCCAATTCTGCATGAAGATGCCGGCTACACGGTCGCCGATCTTCCATGCGGTGACGCCCTCGCCCACGGCCGCCACTTCGCCGGCGCCGTCGGAGCAGGGGATGCGGGGCAGCTTCATTCTGGGGTTGTACTGGCCCTTCATGATCATGAGATCGCGGCGGTTGAAAGAAACAGCAGCCACCTTGACAAGTACTTCACCGCGCCGCGGCGAAGGGATAGGCCGTTCCACAAACTCCAAAGAATCAACGTCAAAGGACGAAATCTGCCAGGCGCGCATGGGGAATCCTTTCGTCTAGCCGAGGGGACGATCTTGGTTCCGTGGGACGAAATGCGGGAAAACCCTCGTAGAATGAAGATAGGTTCGCATTTGAGAAAGTAAATCCCTGGAGGAACAGATGGCAAATACCCTGGAGCGAACGGAGGCCGACCTCGGTAGCGGCTTTGAAAGCGAGGATGCGCGGCGGGCGGCTGAACAGCACCGTACGGTGCGCGAACGCCAAAAGCAGGCACTTAACCTGCAACGGCAGAGCATTCTCTCGCAGCACTGCTCGAACCCGATGCGCCGCGCGGCGCTGGAGAGCGCCCTGGCGCAGATTGAAGCGGAAATACAGGCGATGGGCTAGGGAACCTCTGAAAAACTCTTTGATCCTTATGGTTTCTGAGTGAAGCTGTATTTGGAAGGGGATCACAGATGCAGCAGTTGACCTTGGCTCGGCAGGCGGAGTTTCAGCGGTACACGAA
>Ga0187863_10000248_pt1 | contig 47318 bp, 43 predicted proteins | sample June2016WEW_11_1_FD_132975 | JGI IMG/M metagenome (GOLD analysis project Ga0187863, IMG submission 132975) | Peatland microbial communities from SPRUCE experiment site at the Marcell Experimental Forest, Minnesota, USA - June2016WEW_11_10 | ecosystem: Environmental > Terrestrial > Soil >...
ACGAGCGGCGGCTACCTCGCGATCGGCAACACGTACGTCGGCATCAACCGCTACAACGACCCGCCGAGTAAGGGCGGCCCGACGCGGGCACTTGGATGCCGAACCGGCGAGGCGATTGCCTTCGCGTTCGATCGTGCCGATAGGGATATCTTCGAGGTCGATTCGAGCACATCGATCGCGAAATGCGATCGCAATGGCGCGCAGCTCTATACTATCGGCCAGGGCATCTTGGAGACGGCCGGTTACGCCTACGCGTTCCCCGCGGGCAACGACTGAGCGAGACAGCGAACTCTCCCGAGGCGCCTACTCCGCCCTTAAAACGCGCGCGAGCGCTGGCCGCGTTGATGGGCAGACACGAGCAGCGTGACCAGCGGCGTCTTTCAATGCCAGCAGGGGGCGACATAAAGTTCGACCTATAGGCGTTTTACCATCGTGGGAGCGTACGGATCTGGTGGTTCGCACGGTCTTCAAAATCGCTGAGGTCGTCGCAAGGCGACTGGTAGGTTCGATTCCTACACGCTCCCGCCATCTGTGCTAGCGCACCGTCGTCGATTCGAGGGCGCCAATGGGCTGCCTAGATTCGATAGCGCAGACGGATCAAGGCCGAGCGTGCCATCGGGTAAGCTTCGGGTACGTATCCCGAAAGGCCGTACTGCCAAGGTACTGCGGGGGACTGGCCGGTGTTGGTGGGTATGCCGTTACCAAGTGTGTAGAGGCACTTTTTGCAATACTGCGCGCCGTAGGCCCGCTCGTAGTAGATGTCGCCGCCGGTATATCCCGGCGGTCCGATGAGATACGGGTTGCCTTGAAGCTGCGTCGGCGTAGCGGTGCCAAAGAGATTCACGACGTCGAGTATCGCCGTAACGCGTGGCGAGAGATCTTCCTCGACGTTCAGCGACGCGAGCGTTTGCGGCGTCGTACGCAGCGTGTTCGGATCCGCCCCTTCGTCCGTACCCAGATTTGCGATGTACGGGTTCGTTGTGGCGTTGTACGGACGCGACGGATTCCTCAGGAAGTAATAGTTGTACCCTGGGTTGAGGTAGTTGTCGTTGGGAACTTGGACGGGCTTGCCGTTAACGATTTCCCAGACCATCGTGCCGTTGCCGTAAGGATACCCGCCCTCATATGAAAGCAGCGGCGTGACGCGCAAGCGATGGCGCAAGAAGCCGAGCTCGTACGAGGCCGTCGCCGTGAAGTTCGGGATGTAGTTGGCCGGGAAGAGGTGTCCGGCGAGAATCGCCGGCGTGTTGAGGTCGTTGAATGCGAACTGATAGATGCTCGATGAGAGCGTGTGATTGTAGTTGGCGTTGAGCGTAAACCCCCCGTCGTGCACCCAGAGCTCCATCCCGTGAGAGCGCAGCTGGCCGGCGTTCGTGGGAACGCCGATGGCGTTGGGGTTTTCACCGGCATTGAGTGCATTTCGATAGTTGGTCGGGAGCACATCGATGACGTTCTGCTCCAGCTCGACGAAATAAGTAAGGCGCACCTGCGTTCGGCCCCCGTGTTCATAGGAGAAGGCGTAGTCGTCCGAGGTCTCCGGCGCGAGCGGATAACTCGGTACAGCGCCGTTGGCGTCACCCCCGGAATCGTTGCTGCATTGGCTCGCGGGCACGCAGGTGCGCTGAACCTCAAGTGGCGGCGGCGGGACCGAGTTGTGATCGAAGGTCGCGCGAAGTCCGTTGAGCGCCGCAAACGTGTATGCGAGCGCGAGGTGTGGATCGAGCGCACCGTCGCCATAGATAACGGGTGGGTTGTCGCTCGTTTGGGCGTGCTGACCAACGTAACGCAGTGAGCCCATTGCCGAGAAGTTCGGCGTTACGCTCCACGTGTCGTTCATATAGACAAGATATTGATTTAACCGCGGAGCGGCGGTAACGATTTGCGGAACCGTGGGAACGATCTGGTAGAGGTTGCTCGTATTAACGTCATATTGCGCGCCGGCTCGAAAGTCCGTCTTGTCGTTGGCTTGGTCCTCAAAGTCGTACCCGATTCCGTCTTCGCGCTGGTATTGCGTCGAGTAGAGTGAAATCACGCCGTCGGGAAATGAGAGGTCGTCCCATTCGGGACCGTTGGCAACGGCACCGATCTGCGATTGGAAGAGTTGAAGCCGCCCGAGTGAGTGCTGCCAATCGTGAACCCACTGGAGCTTCTCGACGCCGTACGTTCCGCGCGCGATCGAAGGCGTATCGACTTGCTGGTTTGGATTTGCCGGTTCGCCTGGGAACGTCGCGCTGGGGCTGTCGAACGTCGACCATTGCAGTCCCTCATACGGGGAGTCGTATTGTTGGTACGCCGCCGCGCCGGTAAGAAAGACGGCCGAGAGATCGTCAATCGGAGTGGCGGCGAAGTGAACGTTGCCGGCGATCGCGTACTGCGCTCGCGTCTGAAAGCCGAGACCGTACGTGCCGCTCTCCGCTGGATAGAACGTGTGACCGTCGCCATAGGCGAAATACTCGCTTCCGGTCGTCGTCGAGAGCGCGTAGCGCCAGCGCAGGTCCGGCGTGGCCTCCTGTGCGGTGAGCTTCACCTCGCCAAGCTGCGCACCGATTCCATCGGCGACTTCGAGAGTTTCCGTTCCCGGATACGTGCCGGTCAGCGGCACTTCGTTCACGACCCCGCCAAGGGCGTTTTGGCTGACGTCGGTGTACCCGCCGAGCGTAACGGTTTCCGAACCGACGCCGGCCGTTCCGAGTTGTGCGCCCACGATGTTGCCTCCGGGTTCGGCGATGAGGCCCTGCGGTACGGGGACAGAATCGTAGTCGTAAACCGTGTCTTGCACTTTTCCGCCGCGCACGATCACGTTTGCAAATGAGTCTTGCTGGATTCCGGGGACGTTCGAGATCGCGCCCTGAATGGAGTCACGCGAATAGTTGGAAAGACCTGACGAGGAGGCTTGCGGCGTCCCGGCTTGAGCCTGTTGGCCCTGCACCGTGAAGACGTCGCTCGTGCTTCCGACTGTGAACGCCGTCCCCTTGGCTTCGACCTTCGCGATTTCTTTAAGCTTGGGGAGTAAGACCACGGCGAGCCGCTCGTGCTCGCCGGGCAGCACGACGACCGTTGCATTGGCCGGTTCAAAACCGGATGCTTCGACGCGAACGATGTACGTATCGGGCGCAATCCCGAGAATCGTGAACCGGCCGCCGGCATCGGTGGTGCCCGTGTAGCGGCCCGATGGCGCGAGCGCCAAGATGCGCGCGTTGGCGATCGGCGCGCGCGTCGTCGTAGAAACCGTTCCCAAGATCGCGCCTGTGACGAGCTCGGCAGCGTCGGCGTGTTGAACTGAAAGCACTGACACGAAAAGAACGCAAAGAAAGCGACTGCTCTTCCACATGGAACTCGCTCCCAAGCGGCGCGTAATGGCACACGCGTCGCGGTTTTGTTGAGTAAGTTAGGCTAGGGCTGGGAGCGCAGGCGGCGGAGCGCGTCGGCCGCGCGACTTAACGAATTCAGGGGCGATGTGAGAACAGGCCATGTCGGGATGGGGCATCGTGGCGTGCTTCGGTGTCGCCGCGCGCGAGTGCGAAATCCGTAGGAACGACGTCAGGAGCGCTGCTGCAAACGTTCCACTGCGCGCGGCAAAACGAATCGCGGCGCCAAGCATCATCCGTACCGCGACTGCGATCGTCAGAAATGCCAAGACGAGAATCGGAGCGTGCGCGATGACGACGGAGGTTGCATCGAATGGTGCTGACCCGCCGAAGCGCGTTTCGTAGCCTTCGATCACAACGACGGTGGCGCACGCTCCTGCGAATGCGGCGACCGCGTCGACCGCGCGGGCGCGCGCATCGTCGAGCTTGCGCACCAGCGGATCGCTGGGTGCGATCCGGGAACCAATGATGTAAGCGGCAAGACAAACGGCCAGCGCCAAGGTAATCGCGAACGCCGGGAGGATGCCCTGTTGGTTAACGTCCTTGGTCATGCTGCCCAACCAGCCAAATAGCGCGGAAAACTCGGTCCCCGCGTCGGCGAGTACACCGGCCAGCAGTCCAATGGTAATTACGGCCCAGATCCGCACCACGGTATACCGCATTGATTTCTGACCTACGACAATGATCTGGCCGGCCCTTGCGCGGGGGCGTTCGCTGCGGACGATTGATGCCGGAGGGCCTTGTGGAGAAGGGCAGTTCCGATCGTCTAAATCAGTTGGCGATCCCGACACGCTGTCGGGCGCACATTAACGCTTTGCAGGATATGAGGCATCTGGACTGCCGGAGGCGGCGGCAGGCGACCGTTCCCGGCATCGACCGGGTGAGCGACGATGCGATAGTCGAGTTTCACGGCACCGGCAGGGCGTTCGGCCGCTCGATATCACGGCGGCTCCGAAGCGCTATCCAAACGTTGTCGCCGGCTGGATAAAATATGCCGGGCATCGAAACGCCGATTTAAGCTGCCGGACCTATCTTTGAGCTAGCAGCGGTATTGTTCAAGGGAGTTCGACGTGGCCGTACAGTCTCCGATTCCGTCGCGCAGACCCTGCGACATTGTTATGAAAGGCGGCGTCACTAGCGGCGTCGTCTATCCCGCCGCCATTTGTGAGATCGCCAAGGCCTTCGATTTGCGCAACATCGGCGGCACGTCGGCCGGTGCCATCGCCGCAGCCCTCGCCGCCGCGGCCCAATACCGGCGCGCGCGCGGCGGACCGCAAGCGGAGAGCGGCTACGAGCAACTTGCGACCATCCCAAAGTGGCTAGCGACGGACGATAATCTATTCAATCTGTTTGCGCCCGACAAGGGCACGCGCAGCCTGTTCGCGATTGTCGTGGCCCTCCTGATGCCCCAGTCGCTGTTTTCCCGAATTGGGCGCGTCGTCCAAGCTTATTGGCTTGCCGCAGCTATCGGCGCAATCCCAGGCATCATGTACCTTTGGGCAGCAACCTACGACTCGCCCGGCGCGGTGATCGAAATCCACACGGTCTTCGCTACCCTAGTGTTAATCGGTGGCGCAGCGCTAGGGGCGCTGGTCAAACTGCTGGATGCGATTTTGCGCTTGGTCCCGGCGAACGGCTATGGCTTGGTCAAGGGTGCCGTAACTGAGGAGCCCGCGCAAGCCGGCCGTCCGGCGCACGCTGCAGCCCTCTGTTCCTGGCTAGCCTGCGAGATGGAACGCATTGCGGGTCTCGATGTTGGAAACGTGCCTCTAACCTTCGGGATGTTGTGGAATCCCGCGTGCGACCCCAGTGCAGTTTATGAGGATGACGTACCAGAGGAGCGGACCATCCAGCTCGAAATGATCACAACTTGTATTACCCAGGGAATGCCGTATCGGTTCCCGTGTTCCACGGCAGGGTTGTATTTTCGCAAGGACGATCTCAAAGGATATTTTCCCGACCACATTGTTCAATGGCTGCTGAATAATCCGCGACCTGGCGCGACGAAAAAAGCAGGCTATAGCGTGTTGCCCGCGATCTCCGACTTACCGGTTATAGTCGCTACGCGCTTGTCGTTATCGTTCCCGTTTCTATTGAGTGCAATTAAGCTATATGCGATCGATCATACCCTTGCCGACGAGCAACAAGTACCGGCGCCATGTTGGTTCTCCGACGGTGGGATCTGCAGCAACTTCCCGATCGCGTTCTTCGATTCTCCGCTGCCGCGCTGGCCGACGCTTGCAATCAGCCTTGGCGGCTTTTCGGCGCGAACCTCGCAAGACGGGGTATATATGCCCGCAACAAATGATCAGGGACGCTTGCGTCCGTTCAGTCCTGTAACCAGCCTGTTTTCATTTTTTGGGTCGATCATTTCGACGATGCAAAACTGGAGCGACGACGAGCAATCGAAACTTCCCAGTTTTCGCGACCGGATAGCCATGGTGGCCCTTCACGCCGATGAGGGAGGGCTTAACCTCCAGATGTCTTCGGAGATCCTTGCAGGTTTGGAGAACCGCGGCGCACGCGCGGGCGAAGAGTTGCGCACGCGCTTCGAAGCACCAAGCAATTTGCAAGGTCCAGATCACGCAATGAACTGGGAGAACCACCGCTGGTTGCGTTTTCGTACCACCATGGACGCCGACTCACACTATCTACACCAATGGAACCGTGGCTGGAGCGAACCCGTCGAAGGCGACGTGAGTTTTGAAGATCTAGCGAAGGCCACCAGCGGTCTACCCGCACATTCGTATCCGATAATTGGAAAGAACCGCGAACTGTATATGAAAAACTTAGGATCGATCGAGGTCTCTGCGACTAGTGTGACAGTTGATCCGGTTTTGGAAGCCGGCGCGCCGAAGCCTGTTCCCGAGCTTGTCTTGAGGCCCAAACAATGAATAGGGATCGGCCTTAGCGGAGAGCCGCGACCCCTACCACACCGGAGAGTACGATCAGCATCGGCGCGTTGATTTTGGTGCGAAGCACCAAGACAATGACCGCGGCGCTGGTCAAGTAGGCCACGACCGACGACGGCGCGCCGCGAGCAATCGTCCAGACGCTCGACCAGACTAGGCCGACTATTGCCGGCGCAAGACCACGCGAGATGATTGCGCGCCAGGGCGAAGCTGAAAAACGCGCCTCGAACGAATCGAAGGCGATCATGATGAGGCTCGACGGTACGAACATAGCCGCCGTCGCGACCGCTGCTCCCAACAACGGATGTTGCGGCACCGCCGCATATCCGATGAGCGCCGCAAAGATCGTCGTCGGGCCCGGCACGAGCTTGCCGATGGTATAGAACTGCGTAAACTGCTCGGAGCTGACCCACCGGTACGTCGTGACGGCGTCGGTATGCATCTGCGGGATGATGCCTTTCCCGCCACCGAAACCAAGAACCGAGAGCTGCGAAAAAACTGCGAGGAGATGGAGCAGCGTTCCCATAGATGCTAGGCTTCGGACCTCTTATGCGTCCGCAGCCATTCGCCAAGGATCCCGCCGCCGCCGAAGACTGCCAAAACCGGCAGCAAGGGCATGTGCAGTAGCGAGACCGCTACCGCGGTCGCGGCAACGAGCGCAACGCTCAGCCAACTCTTGCGTTCGTCCCACGTGAGCTCCAGCGCGTTCCCGAGCGTTAGACCCAACGCCCCCGCCGCGCAACCGCGAAGCGCGCCGTGCACGAACGGATTCGAAGCAAACTTGAAGTAGAGTGCGCCGGCCACAAGCACGATTGCAAAGGGTGGAATGCTGACGCCGGCAAGCGCGGCCACCGCACCGGGAACGCCACGCGCCTTTTGCCCACAATAGATGGCCAAGTTGAGGAGGTTTGGCCCGGGAAGGACCTGCGCGATCTCCAAGCCCGCGAGAAAATCGTCCGAATTAATCCATCCGCGCGCCAGAACTTGCTGACGAATCGAGGCCTTCTGCCCGCCGCCGAACGAAGTTGATGCGATCGTCGCGAAGGTGAGTGCGATGCTTCCCAGAGAGGGGCGCGCCTCAGCCGGCATCCGGCATCGGTCCGTCTACGACCGCGCTGCGGTGCTTACCTGAAAGAATGTGGATATGCACGTGCTCGGTGTGCTGATAGGGCGGTAGCACCCCCATCCGAATCGTGAATCCTTTTTCGTACAGGCCTAGCTCGAGCGCAACCTTTTGAATGCCGCCCAGCAGGCGATGCCAAACCTTAGCGTCGCCGATCGAGAAATCTAATATCGTCGGGATCCATTTTTTCGGAATGATCACGACGTGAATGTCCCACCACTCTTCTTTGCTCGGATCTATGCGGTGGCGAAACGCAAAAACGTCGTCGTCTTCATAGACGACTTCGTCGGCCTGGGCTCTCGTGCAGTCGAGGCGTCCCCGAAAAGTGTGCTCCGGATCCGGCTTCTCCCAGACGCGCTGTTCGGGCCCGCAAATCCGTTGCGAAATCCAAAACGTCATTGCGGCGCTGGCTTCCGGCGCAGCGTGCAGGCGTCCTTTGGGAGGCGCGGAAGCTGCGCGTGATGAGCGCCGATCGGGCTAAGAACAGAGTTGCAGCGGGCGACGTGCTCGGCGCGCCGCCGCAGTGGGCTAAGGAGCGTCGCGCTTGGGCGGGGATCGTCGGCAACAACGAGGTCGTCTACGAAGACCATCACGTTGTGGTCTTTCACGATCCCGTCGACGAAGAGCACGAGTCGGCGCGCACCGCCGGCGAACTCCGCCTTACGCTGCTGTCGAAGAGAGATGGCGTGGATTCGCTGATGGATTTGAGTGTCGCCGACGAAGACTTGAGCGCCGCTATCCTCCACGGGATACAGCAGGCCGCGTTGCGGCTCGGGCTCCAAAACGAGGGTTTCGAGGTGCGCGCCCACATCTATCCGCCCTTGCAGAGCCGGCCCGAGCTGGCCTTTAAGATACGGGCGGGCAAGCCGCCGAAGCGCACCGACGCCGCAGCCGGCTAAACGATCGCAAGCACCGCTCGTGCGTGCGCGCCGCCGTCGTAGCGCAGCGTCACGTTGCAATCTTCCGCAAGCGACCAGACGATGTAGAGCCCGCGGCCTCGCTCGCTGAGCAGATCCAGTGGGAGCTTTGGCGCGAACGTAAAGCCGGGGCCGCGATCGAGCACGTGAAGAACCGGCGCGGCGGCGTGGGTCCAATTGAGGACGATCTCGACCGGTCCGGGAGCAAAGCGCACGACATTGCCCAGCAGTTCGCCGAAGACGAGTTCGGCCGCATCGAGCTGTTTCTGACGCAGGCCGGCGTCGCGCAAGGCCTCGACGAACGAGTGGCGTGCCGCGTGCGCCCGGCGAATATCGTTACTATCGAAGGTCCACCCCTGCGCGCCTTCGCCATTGCCGTCGCGAACGTTGGCCTCAGGTGCCTCGAGCCGTACCGTCAACACGACCACGTCGTCGTTCCCACCGCGCTTGAGCATCGCGCGATAAAGCGCGCCGGCTGGACTCGAGCTGCTCGCAATCTCGGGGCGAGCGAGCGCCGCCATGAGCCGTTCGTAACCGCGCACGACGTTGCGATCTGCCTCGATCAAACCGTCGCTGTAGAAAATCAAAAGGCCCGATCGAGGCAGCGGCGTTGTCGTGGCGATCTCGCCGCGAACCCGCAAACCCAGCGGCAGTCCGGTCGTGCCGAGCGGCGTCACCGCGCCCGCGGCATCGCGCAGGAGCGGTGCCGGATGCCCGGCCGATGCGTGCTCGAACGTCCGAGCAACCGGATCGAGCACGCCCACGAATGCAGTGACGAACATGTCGGGATTCTCGGTTTTCAGCGTGCGATCGGCGGCGTCGAGCATCGCGATCGGGTCGGCGTAGACCTGCGCCACGCCGCGAATGACCTGCCGCATCGAGGCCATGATCACCGCCGCAGACAGACCGCTGCCGGCCACGTCGCCGACGGAAATGACGATGCGCCCGTCGTTGAGACGCAGCGCGTCGTACCAATCGCCGCCAAGCAACTCGCGATCGCTGGCCGGCACGTAGATGCCGTCAAAGCGCAAGCCCCGCACTTGGGGAAGCGAAATCGGCAGCGCCGCACGCTGAAACTCCGCGGCGATCTCACGCTCCCGCTCGAAAAGGCGCGCGTGGGCGATGGAAACGGCTGCGCGTTTCGTCAGTTCTTCGAAAAGCGGTAAATCGGCGACGGCATATCGCCGCGGAGTCTGCGACCAGTACGCGACCAGCGACCCAATCGTTCGTCCGCGCGTGCGTAGCGGAATGGTGACGGCCGAGCGCGGCTCCAGTTCGCGAATTACTTCGAGCAGGTTACGGGTAGCAACTTTTTCGAGGAGCTCGACGTTCACTTCGTGGATGACCATCGGCCGGCCGTTTCGCAGGGCGGCGGCAATCGCGGGTTCGTAGCGCCGAGCGTGCGTGTACCGCCCGACGAGACGCTTTACCAGGAGCGTCTTCTTTGGATCCGCGTGAATGGCCGCGACGGTCTTTAAGCGGTCGCCTTCGTCGAAGAGATCGATTGCGGCCCAATCGCCAAACTCCGGAACGATGATGGCGAGCAAACGGTTGAGCGTGGCTTGCAAATCGAGCGATTCCGCAAGCACTTCACCAGCTTGCGCGAGAAAGGCAAAGATTTGGCCTTGGCGCTTGTAGTCGTCGATATCGGTGCAGATGCCGAGCCAATCCGCTTGGTCATCCTGCACTTCGCGCAACGGCGAGACGAAGAGACGATGCCACCGGTACGTCCCGTCCGCGCGCAACAACCGCAACTCTAGCTCGAAACCCGCGCGGCTTGCAATTCCACTCTGCAATGCCTGCCGGCAGCGAGCCCGGTCGTCGCCATGTACCGCCGCCCACCACTTCTCCTCCAGCGATTCCGGTGTCGCGTTCGAGCGCCGCTTGCGTCCGACGTACTCATGCCACGCGCGATTGAACGATAGCATCCCGGCGCGCGAGGTGGCAGTCCAAGCGATCTGCGGAATATCGTCGATGGCGAGAGGCAGCGAAGCCATTGGTTACCTGGCTTTTCACAGAGACCCGCCCCAACCCCGCACAGCACGCTCAAAGCCAGCACGGCGTTGATCGTAAGCACGCCCACGAGCCTTTCGCGCAGCCTGTCGGCGCAAAGGCTTAAGGCGATAGGTTACTCGGCGTGCAGCGCTTCGATTGGATTGAGGTGGGCCGCCTTGCGCGCCGGATAGAAGCCGAAGCCGACGCCGATCGCCGCCGAAAAGAGCAGCGAGAGCACGATCGTCGGAACCGAAGCGGTGAACGGGAAGTGGCCAATGTGCGCCGCGATTGCCGACGCGCCGACGCCGCAGACGATGCCGATCGCGCCGCCGAGCAGCGAAAGGACGACCGCTTCGACGAGAAACTGCAGTAGGATGGAATCGCCACGGGCTCCCACCGCCATCCGCAAGCCGATTTCGCGCGTGCGCTCCGTTACCGAGACGAGCATGATGTTCATGATGCCGATCCCGCCGACGATGAGTGAAACGGTGGCGATCGAGGCGAGCAGAATCTGCAGCGTTAGGCCTGCGGAGGAAGCGGCTTGTGCGACATCTGCGAGGTCGCGTACTTGGAAGTCGTCGGTCTGTGGTGGAACGATACGGTGGCGCGTGCGCAAGAGCTGCGAGATGTCGCTGATGGTTCGCGCGACGTTCTGGGGTGCGTCGATTGAAACGGCCAAGGCTCCGACGACGTTCGGACCGTTAGCCGACGTAAAAAGCCGTTGCATCAAGGAGGTGTAGGGCATTACGATGATGTCGTCTTGATCCGTCCCCATGACGCTGTGGCCTCGCGAGATGAGAACGCCGATAATCCGAAATGGCACGCTGTCAATGGTCACCATCTGCCCCACGACGTCGCCGCCGTTGGGAAAGAGCTCGTGCTCGACGGTCGTCCCGATCACACAGATCTTGGCACTCGTCGCAACGTCCGTATCGTTGAAGAACGTACCGGATTGCAATGGCCAGCTGCGTATGAAGGCGTAGGCAGGCGATACTCCGGCCACTGAGGTCTGCCAGTTGCTGTATTGGGAGATCACTTGCGTGCGCAACGTGACGAGGGGCGTTACGGCGGCGGCGTGGCGAACCTCGTGTGCGATGGCCAAGCCATCGTCGACGGTGAGGGTTGAGGCCGCCCCGACGCCGGCGTTGACGCCGCCGGTCGTGGTGTTTCCCGGAAGAATTATGACGAGATTACTCCCGAGGCTCGATATCGTTGCTTCGATACTGCTGCGCGCTCCCGCGCCGATCGCAACGGTAACGATGACCGCAGCGACGCCGATGATGATGCCGAGAACCGTCAGCAGCGAGCGCTGACGGTTGCGCATCAACGCGCGGAAAGCGATTGCGACCGCGATTTCGAGCTTCACGATGCGCCGGCAACGACGGCTGGCGCGACCGGTTCGTCCCGGACGACGTGGCCGTCGAGAAACGAGACGATGCGTTGCGAGTAACGCGCGACGTCGAGCTCGTGCGTAACCATAAGGATCGTCATGCTTCGCTCGCGGTTGAGGCGCAAAAAGAGCTTCATGATTTCCGCCGAGGTCTTGGAGTCGAGAGCACCGGTCGGCTCGTCGGCCAGGATCAAGCTCGGATTGTTGACGAGCGCTCGCGCGATGGCGACGCGCTGCTGTTGGCCGCCCGAGAGCTCGTGCGGATTCGAGAGATGGTGCGATTCGTCGAGGCCGACATCGAGCAGCGCCCGGCGAGCGCGGGCCCGCCGCTCGCGGGCGCCGACCGTCGCGTACATCATCGGCAGCTCGGCGTTCTCCAGCGCAGACGTGCGCGGCAAGAGATTGTATTGTTGGAAGACGAAGCCCAACTTATTACGCCTCAAGTCGGCGAGCTCGTCGGAACTCAGCGTGGCGACGTCGATGCCGTCGAGCGCGTAGCTTCCAGAAGTCGCACGATCGAGGCACCCGACGATGTTCATGAACGTCGACTTTCCGGAGCCGGACGGTCCCATGATCGCGGTGAACTCACCGGGCGACAAGGCAAACGTGATCTTGTCGATAGCGGCAAAAAATGTTTTTCCCGTCGCGAAGAGCCGCGTGAGTTCCTGAGTCGCAACGGTCGGCGTCACGGCGAACTTGCCGGAGCGGTATTTCCCGGCGTGTTTTCGTCGATCACGACTCGATCGCCGGGTACGAGGGAACCCGAGGCGACCTCTACGCCGACGCGGGCTCCGTCGACGGCGAGCACAGTCAGGCTGACACCACGCAGCGTCCCGCCGTCGAGAACGTAGCAGCGGCCTTGACCGCCCACCGAGATGGCGAACGCGTTGGAGTTATTCGTCGTTCCCCACGCCGAACGCGCCGCGCGAGCCCCTTCGCCGGATGCCGGCGGCACGACGATAGCGTACTTTTTTGCGATCCCCGCGCTGGGGCGCCATTGCAGGGCGGCTAAAGGCAGAATCGTCGATTGCGGATAATTGGCAACGGTAATCTGCACGTTCGCAGTCATTCCGGGGCGCAGCGCGCCGTCGCGATTGCTTGGATAGGCGACGGTGTCGTAGGTCGTCACGTTATTGACGATCGTCGGATTCTGGCGAACTTCATTGACGACCGAAGCGAACGTGCGCCCCGGATAGGCCAGCACGGAGAACGAAACGCGTTGACCGGGGCGCACCGCTCCGACGTCGGGCTCGCCGACGGCGATATCCAGCTCCATCTTTGTGAGATCCTTGGCGATGCTGAAAAGCGTCGGTGCCTGTAGTGCCGCGGCGACGGTTTGTCCAACCGAGACGTTGCGCTGAATCACCGTTCCATCGACTGGTGACGTAATGATGGAGTGATCGAGATTGATCTGCGCTTGGCGGACGGCGGCGGCCGCGGCGCGAACGGCGGCGTCGCTCGCGCGTTCGGAGTCGGCCGAGGCGGCAGCCTGTGCGCTGGAACTGCCCGCTTGGTAAGAGCTGGCCGAGCTCGAGAGCCGGGAAGTCTTGGATTCGGTGAGCGCCGCGACCAGAGCGTCGTGAGCCGCAGCAGCGTTGGTTACATCGCTATCGACGACGTTTTGGGCTACGTAGCCTTGTTTGAGCAATGCGCGGTCGCGATGCAGCGTCAGCATTGCGAGGTTCCACGAACTGCGCGCTTTCCTGACGTCTTCGTCCGCCGCGGCAATCAGCTCTTCTTGCGACTGCGCGGTCTTTTCTGCGGCCGAACTCGTCTGAATCGAACTCGAAAGCGTCGACGAGGCCGCCATGCTCGCGGCGTCGAGCTGGTGCAACGTCGCCTTCGCTTGATCGAGCGCCGCGGCAAACAGGCTGGGATCTAGGCGAGCCAGCACTTCGCCGCGATGGACCTGGCTGTTATAATCAACGTAAAGGGTCTGGATCGTGCCGGAGACCTGCGATCCCACTAAAATCGTGTCCTGAGCGGCGAGCGTTCCGGTTGCGGTGACGGTTTGGGCGATCGGTCCGCGCGCGACGTCGGCGGTCAGGAGCTCTTGCGAGCCGCCAGAACAGCTGCCGGCGATGAGAAGCACGATCGGGGCCCAGGCTCGAACCCGGGTGGGTTTCATCCTTCGAGCATAGCCCTCCGCCGCCGCGGTTACCTTCCGGTAAAGCGATTGTGCTATTCTCGGCCTATGTTCAAAAGAATCGCGGTTGCCCTCGACGGCTCGGACTGCGCGGCGGAGGCGCTGACGGTTGCCTTGCAACTCGCGCAGAGCGAGCAATCCGAGCTCGGAATGTGTTCGGTCGTCGATCCCATCGTCATCGCCGGCACGACTCCGCCGAGCCCCGCGATGGATCTCGTTATTTGCGACATGGAGGTGGAGGCGCGCAGGCTCGTGGGCGACGCCGTCGAGCGAGCGCATCAACTGGGGTTAACTGCGAGCGGACACGCGTGCAGCGGCGTGCCTGCGTTCGAGATACTTAAATACGCGCAGAGCTTTCGAGCCGATCTCATCGTAATGGGAACCCACGGCCGCAAGGGCATCGGTCATTTGCTGATGGGAAGCGTCGCCGAAATAATATTGCGCGAATCGCCGATTCCGGTACTGGTCGTCCGCGGCGCGCGCAAATCACGGAGTAAATAAAGAAGACGGCTACTCGCCGGTCGGATAGGCCTCGGGGACTTCGCCCTCCGTCCAGAGCGCGCTGCGCTCGAGCGGCTGGACCGCACGCGTAACGTCGAAGTGATAGACCGCATCGAACTGCTCGACGAGATTAGCGTGGAAGTAGTGGCTTTGCAGTTCGGTTTCGGGCCGATAGATCACGCCGATCGCGCGCTCGAGCGCTTGGCTCGGCAGTCCGGCGAGCTGCGGCCGGCCGGCGCGCAGCGGAATCCAAAAACGCGGTACGCGCAACGTGTGAAAGAGGTGTTCGTAGCTATCGTGTCTGGCCGGCAGAACGCGCTTTCGCTCTTCGGGAGCGTGCCAATCTGAGGCCGCCGTAACGCTCCCCCCGTAAGTCGTAAAACCGATCGCGAAACAATCCTCACCGTAGCGGCGCCGCGCGAGCGCACCGATATTCGTCTCGCCGCCGGCGCCCATTGAGGTCGCATCGGCGTTTCCGACGTGCGAGTTGTGAGCCCAAACGACTGCTTTGGGGAGGCTCTGGCTACGAGCGAGATGAGAGAGCAAACGTTCGAGCGTATCGACCATGTGTTCGTCGCGCAGATTCCAGGTCGAATACGAATAGTCGATCATCGCGCGGTAGTAGCGCTCCGCGTTGGTCACGATTCGGGCATTCTGTTCGGCGTAGAAGTACTGGTCTTCCGCGACGCGGCCGTCCAAGCGCGCGTAGAGCGAGGCTTTGCGCTGGATCTCCAAGAGAGCCGCGATGACGTCGTCGCGGCACAACGGCTGCGTGCCGCTTGCCGCCGCAAGGCCGTAGTTTTCGGGATGGCCCACATACGGCGCCAAGCATGCATAGTGGCGGCGCGCCTGCGCGGCGCCGGTGGGATCGACGCGATCCAGATACTTTAACACCGCGTCGATCGACGCGTACATGCTATAAAGATCGAGCCCGTAAAAGCCGACCTTTGGGCGTACGCTGGTCGGGCAGAAATCGTTGTACTCGCGCAGCCAGCCGATGAAGTCGAGCACGTCGGCGTTGCGCCACATCCACGTCGGAAAACGAATGAAACCGGCAAGGGACTCGACCGCTTCTGCATCGTCGTTCGCCCCCCGGACGTAACGATTGACGCGGTACGCGTCGGGCCAATCGCCCTCGATGCAAACGGCGCTGAATCCCTTCTCGGCGATCAGCCGTTTCGTGAGTTCGGCTCGTGTGCGGTAAAACTCGTGCGTGCCGTGGGTTGCTTCGCCGATCAAAACGACGCGTGCATCCGCGATCGCCTCGAAGAGCCCGTCGTTCGCGTGCGGATCGCCCGTCAGCGGAACGATCGCCTCCGCAAGAGCAGCGTCTACGCGACGTTCCATTGCGCTGGCTCGCCCGGTCGTCCATCGGCGCAGAGTAGCCGCGCGATGGCCACGGAGGTGACGTGGGTTGCGATGCTGTCGGCGCGGCTTGTCAACGCGACGGGAACTCGCGCGCCGAGGACAACGCCGGCGGCGCTGGCATCGGCAAGCAAGATCAACGCCTTTCCCAGCATATTTCCCGATTCGAAATCCGGGACGACCAGGACGTTGGCCTGCCCGGCAACGCGCGAGACGATTCCCTTCTCTTGCCCGGCTTCTGAACTGATTGCATCGTCGAGCGCCAGGGGGCCGTCGAGCAGCGCGCCGTGCAACTGACCTCGGTCGGCCATCTTGCAGAGAGCCGCGGCATCGAGCGTGGAGCGGACCTTCGGATTGATCGTCTCGATCGCCGAAAGCAATGCCACGCGGACCTCCGCGATGCCGATGGCGATCGCCAAATCGATCGCGTTCTGCACGATGTCGCGCTTGTCTTCGAGGTCGGGCGTAATATTGACGACCGCATCGGTAATGAGCAGCGGCTGCCCGTAGCGCGGGAGGTCCATGACGTAAGCGTGGGTCAATCGGCGCTGCGTGTGCAGGCCCGACTCCGGCAACGCGATCGCGTGGAGCAGTTCCTCGGAATGAAGGCACCCTTTCATTAACGCTTGCACTTCACCGGTTCGCGCTAGCTCGACCGCGCGCGCTGCGGCATCGCGGCTGCCGGCGGCTGAGACGATCTCGCATCCGCTTAGATCGATGCGTTCTCTCGATGCCAAAGAGCGCACGATCTCTTCGTTTCCGACGAGAATCGGAACGATCAATCCGGCCGCCGCCGCAGCAAGCGCACTCTTTAGGGCGAGAAGATCGCAGGGATGTACGATCGCCATGCGTATGGGGCGCAGACCGCGAGCGCGCTCGACGAGGTTCTCGTGGTGCGGTTTCACGCTCTGCATCGCCGCAGGTTCCATGGGCGCCAAGCTACTACCCTCACGAGAACATCTGATGAAGACCTCCCGGAGTTCTTCAAGGCTGTTCGCCCTCCGGCCCTCGCAAGGCCCTTACGGGTTGACCCGAGCCTCATCTCCGAGGGGTTGAGGTGGTGGCCAGGGAAGTGGCGGCTAACTCTGCGCACCTCTTAAGGAGAAACGCAATGAAATCTTTAGGTCGTATATCCGTTGCCGCGCTGGTTGGCCTCGGCGCGGTAGCCGCAACCATCGGGCCGGCACAAGCCGCTTCGACGCCGGTCGTCATCAAAAGCTGCACCGTCGTCAAGCCCAAGCCGTTGAGCCACAATGCAAACGGGACGCACATCGTGTACGTCATCATGGGCCATCGAACGGCCTCGAGCATTACCTTTGCAGTAGGATATCGTAATGCGACAATGCACTACCTCCGCCGGGTTACGGACGCCGGATCCTTCGCCCCGGGGGTGACGATCGACCATACCCTCCCCTTGTACAACGACGTGACCTACGCCGGCGCGCCCACATCGTCTTGCTTCCCAGTTGAAGTCAAGTGGGCGGGTGGCACCGTCTGGATGGCGCCGACAAAACCGTAGGATGAGCGGGGGACGCGTCGAAGCGCCCGGACGTGCGCGTCAGCTTTAGGACGCTACTTTCGCTTGCCTTATGCGCTGCGGCTGCCGGAGCGGTTTTCGCGCACGCAGCGATCGACGTCGTGGGCGACTATGCCCTCACCACCGATAGCTACGATCACCTTCATCACAGCTCGCGCGAGCTGATCAGCGGCGTAGCCCTCGCGATTGCGGCCATCTTGGTCGCCCGAGGGCTGCGCGGCTGCTGCGAAATCGCGCAACGAAATCGGACTAGGCTCGCTTGCGCTGCTTTAGGCACGCGCGACGCCGTCGGATATTGGATCGCCGCAGTCGCGGCTAGCTGCGTGCTCGTCCCGGCGATGGAATACCTGGACGGAAGGCTCGACGGCACGGCGGTGCGCCAGCTCGGCGATGCGTTCGGCGGCTCGCTCCTCGTCGGCCTGGTCACGACGGTTGCCTGTGCGAGTCTCGTGGCGGCGCTTATCTTTGCGCTCGCGCGTTGGCTCATTTCCTACCGCGATGCGATCGTAACGATTCTCGAAACGCTCCTGCGTTGGAGCGGCGATTCCGTCCGCCGCCTTGCGTCCGATCTCGATCGCTATTGTTTGACTTTCCGGCGTCGCGTGTCCCACGCGTCGCGTCTCTCCAAACGTGGACCTCCTGTAGCGCTCTTCGTCTAGCCCTGCACTAGAACTCGTTTTACAGGAGTCCCCCCAATGCGAAATCCTCGCGCTTGTACGCGCGCTGCTTGCGTATCCATTGCTCTGGTCGCCGCGCTTTGCGCAGCAGGCCTGCGTTCCGCCGCGGCGGATGACGACGACACGTTCAAGGTACGCGGAACGGTCCGGTCCAACGACGGAGCGCCGGTTGCCGGTGCCTCGGTCACGATTTCAATGCCGGACGTTTCCAGAACGGATCGAACCGACGCGCGCGGCGCGTTCGTCTTGTCTCACGTTCGCGAAGGCACGTATACACTGCGCGCCTCGGCCCCCGGCTATCAGCCGATCTCCCAACGAACGGTCACGCTCGGGCGGTCGAACTCGAGGCTGTCGATCGTGCTATCGCAGGCGACGACGAACTCGTTGACGGTCATCGGCGAAGTTCGCGCCTCCGCCGGCGAGACGGTCTCGACGGCATCGGCGCCGACGATTTCGATGAGCGCGCAACAAGCGGCTGCCGCAGGCACGACGTCAGTCGCGCCGATGCTCTGGAGCCAGCTTTCGACGACGCCCGTGATTCCGCTGGGCGGCGGCAGCAATGCGACGGTCAGTTTTGCCGTGCGTGGGCCCGATCCGACCGAGACCGTCGTCGATATCGACGGGCACCAGATGAACAACGGCAACACCGGCGATTTCGACGTTTCGTTGCTCGACCCGGCCGCTCTGCAAGAGGTGCAGTTGGTCTACGGGATCGCACCGTCGTCGCTGATCGGTCCTAACACGATCGGTGGCGGCGTGAACATCGTCACGCTGGAGCCAACGAACACGGACCACACCTTGATGCGGATATTCGGTGGCTCGTATGGAACCTTCGGCGAGACGCTTCAGACCACGGGCTCCGATAACCGTTTCGGTTACGCCGTTTCGTTGCACGGCGCGACCTCGTCGGGGTCCGTCAATCAGACGGTTCTCGCTCCGCCAAATGCCGGCGCTCCGCCGGCCGATAACGAGACCGCCCAAAGCGTCGGCAGCGATTCAATCGGTAAGTCGCTACTATCCAAGGTGCGCTATCAGCTGGGCGGCGAGAACGGATACGGCTACATTCAGCTCAACTTTCGCGATCAAAGCGTTTATAAAGACGAGTCGGCGTTGTTGACGACGTACACGCCGCCCGGCTTCGGCGGAAGTGTCGGTGACGACGTCGCAAGTGAATCCGGTGGCTATCAAAGTTTCGCGGGAACGAATCTCGAGGCGCACCAGGCGAACTACGGTCTCGACGCACAGTTGCCGCTCGGAAGCCAGCAGATCGACGGCGCGCCGGCAACGATCTTACAGCTCAGCCATTTGACGACGTTGAACTCGCAGTCGGTCTCCGGCCCGGGAGCCGACACCCTGCCATACTTGTACAACCAGCGGGACTCGCTCGGCGACGACTGGCTCGAACTCGATCATCGTTTCAGCGATGGGATGCTCTCGTTCAAGTACGACGTCGGCGTCGAAAATCTCACGACGAACTACGTCCAAGGTCAGGTGATCGCCGAAGCGCAACCAGTCGGGCCTCCCGTGACCTTCGATGGAGACTCCGTTTCGACCGACGCGATAACGCCGGAAGATCGGCCGCCGCCGCCCGTTCAAACGGTACCGCTCTCTCAGACGCAGCGGTATGGCGTGTTGCGCTATAACGGCGATCCGACGAGCCACATCCACTATTCCGTTGCCGCGTACGACAGCGATTTCAGCACGTTCGGCAGTAGTTTCGATCCGCGCGCCGGTTTCGTCTGGACGCCGACGGGCGAAACCGCGGTACGCGCCTCGGTGGGAACGACCTTCCAGGCCCCGCAACTTTCGGAGTTGCTGGTACCGCCCCCGAGCGAGCGCGTGCCGGTCGGCGGCGTCGTCTATATCGGCAACCCAAATCTTCGGCCGGATCATGCAACCGACTTCGACATCGGTATGGAGCATATTTTCGGAAAGCGGCGGCCGTTGCATTTTGTAACCGACTTCTATCAGACGAATCTCCGGTCGCCTTCGAGTCAGACCAACCCGATTCCGATTCCCGGCTGTCAAACCAAACGCAAGCCCGTCCCGTGCCCGATCAGCATGCCGGTGAATGCCGGGAACGGAGTCTACCGTGGCGTCGACGTGCACGCCGACGAACAGCTTGCAACGGATTTCCACATTCGGGCCGGCTGGGACGTCGATAGTTCCTTCCTCACGGTCATTCCGGTTTCGGTTCAAGACGGAACGCTCGCAGCCGGGGAACAATCGCTCGGCCAACCGTTGCATAAGGCCTATGTAGCCGTCGAGCAAGAGCCGCCCGTCGGGCTTGGCTATGGCGTGGAGCTCAACTACGAAGGCTGGTACAACGAGCTGAACCGCTCCCCGTACGCCGTGCTCAATGCGCACGTGAGCTACCGGCGCGCCGGTTGGGAGTACGGTCTCTACGGGACGAACCTCACGAACGTCTATAGCAGCCCGTTTACGATCGTTGGAGGCGGCTTCGTCTACGGCGGAACTCCGGGGCAACCCGTCATTCCGACCGACGCGTATATTTTGCAAGGCGCGCAAGTGAACTTCGTCCTTACTCGAGCGATCTAGAACAGGATCGTTTGAAAGTCGCCGACATGCTCGAAACCGAGGCGGCGATAGAGCGCGATCGCGGCATCGTTGAAGTCGTTGACGTAGAGCGAGAGCGTCGGCGTTATTTCGAACAGCCTGTCGCAGATCGCAGCCAGCGAGGCCGCGGCGAGGCCCTGGCCGCGCAGCTCCGGCGGAGTCCATATCCCTTGGAGTTGCGCGGTCTGCTCCGACCAGGGCCCGATGTTGCAGAAGAAGGCGAGCCGGCCATTGGCGACACCAACCCACCACAGTCGTCGGTCGATCATCTCGCGAATGGCCATGTTGAAGCTTACCGAGTTGCGCCGCGGATCGTACTCGAGTTCCTGGCGAATCATCGAGGCCGAGCTCTCCGCAACCGCGCGCCACTCGTCCATCTCCGCATGACGAACGGTGACGATCGGCCCACAACGGCGAAGCCGTGAGGGGTCGACCATCATGACGAGCTGGCGGTCGCGCACGAGGCGCGGCCGTCCCATCCGGCGCCCCGCGATCTTCCAAAACTCCCGCACGGTCTCGCGAGGGCCGACGATCATGCGATTGCCCGAGTGTCGCTGCAGATATTCCGCAAGTGGCGCGATGGCGGCCGGCTCGGCGGCGATGACGATTTGGCGTCCGTGATACGCGACGCCCGCAATCCCGCGTTCGCCGGCGACCACAACAACGTTTTTGCGCACCGACGCGGCGGAATCGTGCAAGAGAACGTGGCTGATGAAGACGTTGAGATACGGCGAGCTCGCAAGATACTCGAGCGCGGGGCGTAGCGACGCCTGCGAGATCGGTTCGACTTGCAGGGCGTTACTGGGAATCGAACGCAACGCTGATCAACGGCTTGGTCGTCGGCTCTTTGCTGCCGCCCTCGGGTTCGATTGTGACGGCGACTTCCGAGGTCGCATGGGCATCGGCCGGCACGACGACGAGCGCAACCCCTCGAGCGTCGGGTAAGAATGTCGGCTGGGGCGACATCTTCGTCGAGCCGATCGCCCGGGTCCACACTTGATAGACTTGGCCGCGCGGCGGCTCGGAGAGCTCGTGAAGCGCGAGATCGATGCGGCTTCCTCTCGTGACGACTTCGCCGTTGCCGATGGCATAATGGTGCGCGTGGCTATCGAGCATGTCGAAGAGCGTGGTTCGCTCTTCGGTCAGGCTGCGTGCGAGCGAGGTCGAGCGCTCGGTGAGATTGGCGACCTCGCGCTGCTGCTGCTTGAGCTGCCCGATTAAGGAGATGTTCGCGATTGAGGAGAGCAATGCGATCGCGACGCAGACCGCTCCCACGAGATAAGCCGGCCAGACCGCCGCGTGCTTCACGCGAGCTATCTTCCCACGAGCGTATCGAGGCCCCTCGGGCGAGGGCGTCGTAGCTTTGCCGTTATGCACCTGGGGCTCTTGGCTGCAGCGGGGCTCGCGGCGTCGTTGCATCTCGTGCCTCACCCGCAAAGCGTGGATCTACTCTCGTGCCCCGGGCAGGTTTCCGCTATTCCGCGGACCGTGCCCGTGGGATTCGATGCAGGGGCGCGCGCCGAGGTGGACGAGCGCTGGGGCGCGCTGCGAATCGGCCGTTTGCGCACGGCTTCGGGTCTCGATCCGGCGATAACCGTGAGGCACGATGGCTCGCTGCCCGCCCAGGCGTACCGGCTGACGGTGCGCGGCGGCCGGGCGTCGATCGAAAGCGCCGATGAAGCCGGCGCCTTCTACGCGGCCATGACGCTCGCGCAACTGCCGGTGCATACGGGGGAGAGCTGGAGCATTCCGTGCGTGCGAATCGAGGACCGGCCCGCGTTGCTATGGCGGATTCTCTCCGACGACGTCTCGCGCGGTCCGCTTCCAACCATGCAATACTTCGAAGAGCGCATTCGGACGATCGCCGCATTTAAGATGAACGGGTACTCGCCGTACATGGAACACGTCTTCGTCAGCCCCACGGATCCGCTGCCGGCGCCGCTCGACGGAGTTACGCCGGCGCAACTGCAGGAGCTGGCCGAGTACGCCGCGCGCTTCCACGTGGCCCTGATTCCCGAACAACAGAGTTTCGCGCATATGCACAACACGCTGCGCCTCGAACGGTACGCCGGCGCAGCCGAGCTTCCCCACGGCTTTCTGCTGGCGCCCAACGTACCGCTCTCCATGGAATATCTCGCACGGGTTATCGCGCAAGAGCTCGCGGCGGTCGGTCGCCCGCCCTTCTTTCATATCGGCTCCGACGAAACCGCAACGCTGGGCCTGGGGTCGACGCAAAGCTACGTCGCCCGGCGAGGCCGCTCGAACGTCTACGCGGAGCATATCGTCGCGATGAACCGTTTGATCGCACCCTCGGGCGCGCGGCTGATGCTATGGGATGACGGCATCGAAAACGATCCCGGAATCATGAAGTTGATTCCGAGCAACGCAGTTATCGTCAACTGGCACTATGGCGCCGAGCCGAGCTTCGATCGCTACATCCAGACGATCGCGCGCGGCGGTCTGCAACAGATGGTCGCTCCCGGCGCGAGCAACTGGAACGAGATTTTTCCGGCGATCGATACCGCACTGCTCAACGAGCAGCGCTTCATCGAAGAAGGAAAAGCGGCGCACGTTCTGGGCCTTTTTCAAACCGTGTGGCACGACGACGGTGAGACACTGTACGAAGCAACGTGGTATCCGGTCGTGTACGCCGCCGCGGCCGCTTGGGAGTCGAAAGATGTCGAGCTGGAACGGTTTGCCGCCGACTACCCCAGTGCATTTTACGGCGTCGACGACCCCACCTATAGCCGCAATGTTTTCTCGCTCATGCTAACGCTGCGTCTGTTGGAACCGCAGGATTATCCGTACGGACAGACCGACGCGCTCTTTTGGGCCGATCCGTTCGATGTGGCGTCAACGGCCCAGATCTCCCACACCGCTTTGGGGGCCGTGCGGCTGAGTGCCGAGCAAGTCGAACAATCTCGTTACTTCAGCAATCCGCCGCTGCACGCCAACGCAGCCTTCGTGATGTTCCTGGCGGCGCGCCGTTACGACGTCCTCGGCCGGAAGTTTCAGATTGCGGCCGAGGTTCGGACGATGTACGCCGATGCGCTCGCGCATGCGAAGACCGATCCGGAGACGACGCTGCGCGATCTGTATTGGTGCCGCTACTGGATGTGGGAGCTGCGGGACGCCTACGAGGACCTTGCGCCGCTTTACGCGCAAGCCTGGCGGTACGAGAGCCGGGAAGGCCACCTCGCGAGCAACCTCGAGCGTTACCATCTCGCCGCACAAAAAGCGATCGAACGAGCCGATGCGTTCTATCGCGTCACGCGGGAGTACGTAACCTCGAAATCGCTGCCTTCGCTCGAAAGCATCCTGTCATCGTAACCGCCCTCCTCATCCTCGCCGTCTTTGTGGTTTTCGCAGTGCTGATGTATCGGCGCGCGATCCCGGCCCTCATAGCGGTTCCCTGCATGGCGTTGCTGATGTCGTTGGCGGCGGGCGTGCCGTTTGCCGCCCTGGGCGGAATCATTACCGGCGGGGCGGTGAAGCTCGCGCCGTTCTATGTCGCCGTTATTTTTGGCGCACTGCTTGGGCGGGTGACGATCGAGACCGGAATCGCGCGAACGATCGTCAATCTTGCCGCCGAGTTCGGCGGCGAGCGGCCCTTCGTGCTGAGCTTGGTATTCTGTGCGATCGTAGCGGTGCTCTTCGCCTCGCTCCAAGGTCTGGGCGGCATCATCATGGTTGGCTCGATCGTGCTGCCGATCATGATGACGGCCGGCGTCCCGCGCACGATTGCAGCGACGCTCTTCTTGATGAGCTTCGCACTCGGCTACATTTTCAACATCGCGAACTGGACGTTCTATAATACGTTTTTCGGGGTGCCGCGCGAACAGCTCGTGCCATACGCGATTCTGCTGGCCCTCATCGATGCCGCAGTTCTGCTTGCGTATGCTGCCGTGTCGTTTCGTCGTGCGCGAAGGTATGCGACGTGGGCCGTCCGGGCCCCAGAAGATTCGAACTTTCAACGCGTGCCGGCCGTCGCGCTCGTCACGCCGCTCATTCCGCTGCTGCTCTTCTATTCGTTTCACACCGACGCTGCGGTGGCGTTCTTGATAGCGGCGCTCTTCGGCGTGCTCTTCACGCGCCCGGCGCTGGCCGTGCAGCGGCTCGTTGCCGCCGCGATTCGCGGCGTCGAAGACGTCGCGCCGGCGGTGCTGCTCTTCATGGGAATCGGCATGCTGCTGGTTGCAACAACCCAACCGCAGTTTGCCGCCGCGCTGCGGCCTCTGGTCGCGGGAGACTGGCTTCGAACTCCGGTCGGCTACGTGATGCTCTTCGGCGTCGCAAGCCCGCTCGTGCTCTATCGCGGTCCGCTCAACCCGTTCGGCGTCGGCATCGCCATCTTTACGGTCTTGTTGACCGCGCACGTCTTACCGCCGGTCGTGCTGGTGGCCGCCGTGATGGCGGTCGTCCAAGTGCAGAACGTTTGCGATCCAACCAACACTGCAAACGTTTGGGTCGCAAACTTCACGGGAGTGCCGATTCAAACGATTACCCGGCGGACGCTGCCCTATCAAACTGCCGTCGCGATCGTCGCAACCCTGGCGGTCGTCGTCGGCTCTCCGCTGCTCTTCGGAAAGCCGACCTTTACCGCGCTCTACCATATCGCCGGCGCTGCCGAAACGCTGCCGGGCTTCTACGCTCCACCCTCGTCGCGCGATCGAGTCGCCGTCGACGACGATGGAACTCCCCTTGGGCGCGTTGGCGCCGACGTCGTTGCCTCCGGGCTCGGCGGCGGAGCGTGGACGTCGACGCGAATTCACGACGACCCGAACGCGAGCGATTGTTCGGGCAAACGATACGCCGCATACCTTCGCGTCGGCAGTTCGGTCTTTGCGCTCGCAAGCGGCGACGACCTCGATATTGGTCTGCGGCTCGAAGACTGCGGCGGCTGGATCGTCGACGAGTGGCACGATCACGCCGTCATCGCGCCGCACGCCGGCGCGGGCGCAGCGCGCGCGTTGGCAAGCCAAGGCCTGGCGCGGCTGCGCGCTTGGGCGCTCGCGGATCCGGTGCGCAGCGGCAATCTCTTCGCGCTCGGTGCGGCCGTGCGACCGGGAGACCATCCCGCGTACTTTTACGCACTCTTTCGCACGAGCGACGGCAACCTGCGCGTCTACGTTCGCGCCGGAGGGCCGGCCTACGTGGCCGGCTTGCGTTCGGGCGAGGTTGTCGAAAACATCGACGGCAAAGCGTGGTGGCTCTACGGCACCTATCCGGCCCAAGAGCTGGCTTATGACGGTAAACCGCATACGTTTGAGGTTCTGCAAGGAGGCCGCGCGGTGGAGATCGCGCTTGGCGCGCCCTTTACGGCAACTGCGAGCGATGGAGAATAAGCCCGACTCGGTCTCTCGCTTTGGGAACCGGGCGCAATCGTACGCCGCTTTCCGTCCCGGTTATCCGCCCGAGGCAATCGACGCGGTTCTCGCGGGGCTCGGCGATCCGTCAAAGCTGACAGTTGCCGATGTCGGCGCCGGCACGGGAATATCGTCGCGCCTCTTCGCACAGCGCGGCGCGAAGGTTATCGCGATCGAGCCGAATCTGCGCATGCGATCGCAGGCGGAGCCCGATCCCAATATCGAGTGGATTGAGGGCACGGCGCAACATACCGGCCTCCCAGATGCGAGCGTCGATCTGGCCGTTGCCTGTCAGGCCTTTCACTGGTTTGCGACGATCGAGGTTATGCACGAGTTCGCCCGCGTCGCGCGCCGGCGCGCCGCGGTCTTGCAGTACGAGCGCGACGAACGCGATGCATTTACGAAGGCGTACGGCGAGGTCGTGCGAGCCTACGCGACCGACGACACCGAGGCTCTGCGCCGGCGCGCGCTCGCGGCGTTCGCTCGATTCCCGGCCGCGCGGCTTTCGCGAACCGAGGCGCTGTCGCTTCAAGAGATGGACCGCGACGCGCTCCTCGGGCGCGCGGCATCTTCCTCGTATTTGCCGGCTTCCGGCGCGCCGGCCGAGGCGCTGCGCCGCGATCTGAACGACCTTTTCGACCGCTATGCAAGCGATGGCCGCGTGGCGTTGCACATGGTCACCTACGCATTGACCGCCGATCTGCAGAAATGAGCGAAGGGCAAAAGCTTCGGGTCGGCATCGACGTCGGCGGAACGTTCACCGACGTCGTCGCCATCGATGCCGCGACGCGCGAGCTGGTGGCTCGCGTCAAAGTCCCAACGACGCACGATGCCGCGCGTGGCGTCGCCGAGGGAATCGTTGCGGGAATCGAGCAGCTGCTGGCCGATTCTCACGTAGATTCGGCTTCCGTCGCCTTTATCGCGCACTCGACGACCCAGGCAACCAACGCATTGCTCGAAGGGGATCTTGCGCAGGTTGGCGTGCTCGGGCTACTCGACGGTTTGGCATGGCTGTCGCGGCGGCAGATGCGCTTTCGCGCGTTTTCCGTGAGTTCGGGGGCGGTTTTTGCGCCGCAATTTGCTTTCGCGCGCGCCGGTGACGGCGATGCGCTGCGGGCCGCCGTCGACCGCCTGATCGACGCCGGCGCGCAAGTGCTTGCGGCCAGCGAGAGCTTCGGGGTTGATCGGCCGGAGCACGAGTCGGCTGCCGTCGCGTATGCTCGCGAGCGGGGAATCGAGGCGACCAGCGGCCACGACGTCAGCTCGGCGTACGGACTACGTTTGCGAACGCGGACGGCGGCGATCAATGCGGCGATTCTGCCGACGATGGTGCGCACCGCACGGATGACTGCGCAGGCCGTGGAGCGCGCGGCAATCCCTGCGCCGCTGATGGTGATGCGCAGCGACGGTGGTGTGATGGACGTGCGCGAAGTTGGACGGCGCCCAATTCTCACGTTGCTTTCGGGTCCGGCAGCGGGGATTGCCGGTGCGCTCCTGTACGAGCGTTTGAGCGACGGCATTTTCATCGAGGTCGGCGGAACGAGCTCGGATTGTTCGGTCATCCGCAATGGCCGCCCGCAGATGCAGCCTGCGGTGATCGGCGGCCATCGCACGATGTTGCGCACGCTCGACGTTCGGACGCTGGGAATCGGCGGCGGGAGCATGCTGCGCCTCGATGGCGGCGGCAACATCGTCGACGTTGGGCCGCGCAGCGCCCACATCGCCGGATGCGCGTACGCGTCTTTCGTCGCCCCCGAGCTGATCGAGGGAGCGCGCGTCGAGCTGATCGCGCCGACGCCGCAAGATCGCCCCGATCACGTCGTGCTCGTCACGCGTTCCGGTGCGAGGATCGCGTTGACGGTCACGTGTGCGGCCAACGTCGCCGGAGGAGTTCCCGAAGGCGCCTTCGCGCGCGGCAACGGCGAGACGGCGCGCCGCGGCTTTGAGTTGCTCGCGCAGCACACCGGCGGCGACGCCCTCGCTTTGGCGCAGCGAGTTCTCGCCCTGGCGGTTGCGAAGCTACGCGCGGCGACCGACGCTTTGTCTCGCGATTATGCGCTCGACGAGGCGCGCATGACGCTTGTCGGCGGAGGCGGCGGCTGCGGCGCGATCGTACCGCATCTCGCCGCCGCGATGAAGGCGCCGTATCGGATCGCGCGCGACGCCGAGGTCATTGCGCCGATCGGTGTCGCGCTGGCATTGGTGCGCGACGTCGTGGAACGCACGATCGTCTCACCCTCGCCGCAAGAGATTGCGCGCATCCGGCGTGAGGCGGCCGACCGCGTGATCGCCGCCGGTGCCGCGCCGGACCGGGTCGTCGTCGAAATTGAAATCGACACCCAACGCAACAAGGTCTGCGCTACCGCCTCGGGTGCGACGGCACTCGTGGAAGCAGCAGCCGGCGACGCGTGTAGCGAGCCGGATCGTCGAGCAATTGCGGCGCAGTCGTTTGCGTGCGACGCCGCCGAGCTGCATGTGATCGAGCTTACCAGTGCTTTGAGCGGCTACGAACGCCGGCGCGATCTTCGCATAATCGACGAACGAGGTGTGGTCCGGCTCGCGGTACGCGATCACCGGCTTATCCGGACGACGGCGGCCGGAGTTGAACCGCACGTGCGTGACGCGGTAGAAGCCGCAACGCAGTTCGGCGACGTGGGCCGGGCGCTGCCCGCGCTCTATCTGTTGCGCGGCGCGCGCATTGCGGCGTACGAAGGCCTAACGAACACCGGCCAAGCCGTCGCACTGGCCGCCGAAGAAGTCGAAGGCTGCGCGCCCGACGAGTCGATCGTCATCCTCATCGAACCGCGCAGCGCTTAGGAAGTACGGTCGCGACGACTGCAGGCGTTACGAGTGCGGGGCGCAGCCGGCTTGTGGATTTTGAATATGAGGCTACTTGTTGCTGATTGCTGCGCCGACCGGATATTCCACTGATGCATTCGAGTGCGTTGGGTTGCCGCCGGCTGGGAACTTCCAGCGCCCAACAGAGGCCGGGTTTGAACCCTGCGCAATACATCCGCCGGCGAAGTATCTATCCTTCGGGGCGAAGACGCCCTGATCGACGTCACACCCGCCGCCGTTGACGTCGTGGAGCGGCGTGGTTCCTGTAAGCGTCGCCGTCGAGCCAGAGATGAACATCGAGTAGAGGCACGAACCCCACACGTTGTTGCACTTCGGATCGTCCACGACCAAATGGCCGGTGGCCTTATTCCAGTTCAATCCACCGGGGACATTGAGCGTTACGCCCGATACGGTCAGAGTAGAGCAGGAGCTGCTGCCCGGCGGGCACTCTGAAATCATGATGCCGTTGGAACTGCCGCCCCGGCCGTTGACGTACAGATTTCCTTTCGCGTCGTACGCCGGGAAGTAATACTCGGTCTGATCCGGGTTCGCGAGCATTTGGGGATCGGAGCCGCTCGAATAGACCGTCACGTTGCCCGATGCGCCACTCGTGGTTCTGATGTTCGTCACGGCAAGATCGCCGTTCTTCTCGTTCACGGCGCAACCGACGGGATAGTAGCCGGGGTCGTCGATGGTTTTCAGCAACTTACCGGTGCGCGAGTACTGCTGGATTTCGGCGCTCTTGGTATTGGTTACCCAGATATTGCCGCTTCGGTCGCTGCACATGCCCTGCGGTCCGTCGAAGCCCGTGAGGGTTCCCCGGAGTTTCATGGCCGGCATCGTAAAGATGTACACGTCGTCGGTATCGATGTCGGAGATGAAGAGCAGCCGGTGCGCCTTCTTCATATCCGGCGAGACCCATGACTTGTGATGATCGGAATGGACGTTCGGGGCTGCGAGGCCGGTGAAGCCAAGGTAGCTCTGGCTGAAGGGTAGATTGGCGCTCATTGGAGCGCTAGGTCCGGAAGACGGCGCGTAACCCGATGATTGCGTGTTGCCAACGCTGCTGCAGGCAGCAAGTAAAGCAGCGGCGGCCAACCCGCCCAACGCGTACGTGGCTGCGTTAAGGACCCTCATTCAAAATGCTCCGTTTCTTTCACGAAAGTGCTCTGGTAATTAGGTCTTGTGTGATCGTTTGGATGACAGCCTAATTGCGCCACGTACAGTACGTTTGTACTGGTATGTTCCACTCTAGGTTAAAGTCTCACAAAACCTAAACGAAGACGCTTCTTAACGTCGAAAGCGTCCGTCACACCCTCATAACGTAAATGTAAGCTATTTGGTTTCAACGGCGATGCGCATCGTCGCAGATGTCATTGAAGGCCGCAGAACCGAGCGATGGAACACGGAGCCGCCGCCTCTTGGCATGACCGGCAGTGCGAGCGCCACAACAGATTTGTGGTCCGGCGCCGTGGTGGCTGTGTAGCTACGACGCCCACAGAGCGAGAGTCTACGCACTAACAGCTTTCGGTATTTCGCGAAAACGGTCGCCGCTTGTCGAGGGTGGTCCGCTCGGTCTCGTTGGCAGGGGCGAATATGATCTATCAGTTTTCCGCGCGACGTCGGCGCTTGATCGGCGCGAATTCTGGAGCCGGCACAGTCTGGGATTATCCGCACGGCGGTAACGCTATAAAGAGCATCAATACCGGGTACGGAGTTTTTGGTGCTGCGATCAGCCCCTAGATTGAGGTCTATCGTATTCCACGCTCAGAATGCGATGGCTCGCAATGTTCGTCCGTTTGGCGCCTCGATGGTTGTATGCATCAGCCTATTGCGCGAAACGTGCGCTCCTGCCGTCGGATCGGCAGCCACCCGAGGATGAGCGTATCCATGGGTTGCCACATGATGACCCAGCCGGTAGCTCCTTAGTTTACTGGAGGTTGACGAATCGCGAGTCCTTCGGCTTCTTCGAGAGCGATCGTGCTCTGGCGGCGTCCGTAGGAAAAGTAGAAAAGCAGACCGGCGACGAGCCAAATCACGAAGCCGAGCCATACCAGCGGGAAGAATCCCCACACCAGCGGGTTGCCCTGCCGCAGGAAATAGATCAGGAAGAGTGCCGTGACCGCAGAGAGTATCGGAATCAAATAGGGGCCGAACGGAACCGTGAACTTGCCTTGCGTCTCCGGATGGCGGGCGCGCAGCACCGGTACGGCGATCGAGACGAGCACGAAGGCGCTGAGCGTTCCCATATTGGTAAGCGATCCCAGGATGCTGATGGGGAAGAGAGCGCCGGCGGCGGCAATCAAAACACCGAAGAGAATTTGCGAGATCCACGGCGTGCGCCACGTCGGATGCAAGCGAACGAACAGTGGGGGGATGAGTCCGTCCCGCGACATCGCGTAAAATATTCGCGTCTGTCCGTACATCATCACGAGGAGCACCGTCGTCAAGCCGGCGATGGCGCCGAACGAAATGATCACGCCCGCCCAGGCGAGCCCGACGCTGTCGACCGCAAACGCAACGGGGAAGTTGACGTTGAGCGTGTAGAACGGCACCATGCCGTTGAGAATCGCGACGACGATGATATAGAGAATCGTGCAGACCACCAGGCTCGCGATGATGCCGATCGGCAGATCGCGCGCCGGATTCCGCGCCTCTTCGGCGGTCGTCGAGACGGCGTCGAATCCGATATAGGCGAAGAAGATGAAGGCGGCGCCGCCAAACATTCCGGCCACGCCGAAGGGGAAGTAGCCGCCCGCTCCGGTGAGGGGGCCCGGCGGAAGATGATAGTTCGCGGGATTGATGTGACCGAGACCGATCGCGATAAAGAAGAGCACGACCGCGAGTTTGATTGCAACGATGACCGCGTTGACGCTGCCGGATTCCTTCGTCCCGCGCACGAGCAGCGCCGTGATTAGAAAGATGATCGCCGCCGCGGGCAAGTTCGCGATTCCCGGGGTTGCATCCCAGTGGCTGTGCTGCCACGCCTGTGGGATGTTCAGACTAAACAGCGTGTGCAGAATGAAGTTAAAATAGCCGGACCATCCGACACTGACGGTTGCCGCGCCGAGCGCGTATTCGAGGACCAAAGCCCAGCCGACGATCCAGGCGAGGAACTCTCCGAGCGTTGCATAGGTATACGTATAGGCGCTGCCGGAAATAGGAATCTTACTGGAGACTTCGGCGTAGCAGAGCGCGGCCAGCGCGCTGACGATGCCTGCGACGACAAACGACAGCGTTAATGATGGGCCCGCGCGAGTTGCCGAAGCGACTCCGGTTAGAACGAAAATTCCGGTGCCGATGATGGCACCGATGCCCATCGCCGTAAGCGCCCACGGGCCGAGCGACCGTTTGAGGCCGTGCTCTTCGTCGCTTCCCTGTGCCAGAATGCGCGCGAGAGGCTTGACTCGTTGCATCAACATCGGCGTGCTCCTAACGCAAAAAGCGGATGGCAAATGGGTAGTTGTACGTCCGTCCTTGGCTCGCCGCGACCGTTCCTGCGATGATGAAGATGAGCGAAACCAGCAGAATCAACAGAACGGCAATCGCAATCGCGATCCAAAAGACGGCAAGACTGAGGGGGGTTCCGGCATCGGACATCTGCTGCGCCGAGCCACTCGCGATATAGCCGAGCATCACAGCGACTGCGGCGATGACCCCGACGAAACCGACGATGGAAACCGTGATCTGATAGTTCAGCGATGCCCGCGCGTGTTCTGCGACGAACTCCGACTCATGTGCTTTGATTAGATAGACGACCAACGGCCCCACGATGTGGCCGAACGGTAATCCCGCGACGGCGATCAACGCGCTCAAGTGCGCGGCCATTGCCCAATTGCGGTCCTGGGCAGCGATTTGAACCTGCATCCCGCCTTATTGCCCCGCGCTGGGAAATGGCCTGCCGCATGGGGCGACGAATTGCGCGTAGATGCGGTCTTCGACGCGCTCTGAAACGCCTGAGTTCGACGTCCTGGTCGTTGGCGGCGGTAATGCGGGCTGTGCCGCCGCGATTGCGGCGGCGCGCCATGGCGCCCGTACGCTTCTGCTCGAGCGTTACGGTTTTTTGGGCGGTACTGCGACCGCCGCAATGGTTGGTCCGTGGATGACCTTTCATTCGTCGCAAGAACGCATCGTCGGCGGCATCGCGCAAGAGATGGTCGAGCGGCTGATGGCCAAGGACGCTTCACCGGGTCACCTGACCGACTCGTCGGATTACGTCGCGACGATTACTCCGTTCGATCCCGAAGTGCACAAAGCGCTGCTCTTTGAGATGATGCAAGAGTCCGGCGTAGCGCTACTCTTGCATGCCTATTTCTTATCGGCGCAGCCCGACGGGGATGCCGTTTGCGGAGCGACATTTGCGACCGTCGGCGGCGCGCGCAGTTATCGCGGAAGGGTCGTCATCGATGCAACCGCCGATGCCCTGGTGGCCGCGTCCGCCGGCGTCCCGACGCAACAAGGCGACGAGCGCGGACGTGTCCAGCCGGCAACGTTGATGTTTCGTCTGAGCCACGTTGACCTCGCAGCGCTCGCAGCATATCTGCGCGAACATCCGGACGAGATGCGTACCTCCCTGCGCCCGCAAGAGCGTGTGCCGGCCGCGCTAACGGCGGTCGCAGGTCTGAACCAGCTCTGGGAAAGCGCACGTGCGGACGGGCTCGTCGACATTCCGCGCGAGTTGGTTTCGTTCTTTATCTCCCCGTATCCGGATGAGGTGACGGTCAACATGACGCGCGTCGTTAACGTCGATCCGCTCGATCCCGACGACCTAACGCGGGCCGAAATCGAATCCCGGTTGCAGGCAATGCAGTTGCTGGAGTTCTTTCGACGGCGCGTGCCGGGGTTCGCGGGCGCGCGGATCGCGGCAACGGGCACCCAAGTCGGCATTCGCGAATCGCGTCGCATCGTAGGCCGCTACACGCTCACGCGCGACGACGTCTTGCAGGCGCGGCGCTTCGACGATGCCGTGGCGCGCAGCGCGTATCCGATCGACGTGCACAACCCCAGCGGCAGCGGAACCAGCACGCAACGCCTGGCGCCCGGAGAGAGCTACGAAATCCCCTACCGCACGCTCGTGCCGGTCAATCGCGAGCAACTATTGGTTGCGGGGCGCTGCATTTCCACGACGCATGAGGCGCTGGCGTCGACGCGCTTGACGCCGACGGTGATGACGCTCGGACAGGCCGCCGGAACGGCGGCGGCGCTGGCTTGCGCGCGCGGAGTGCGCGTGGCCGACGTCGATACCAACGAGCTGCGCGCGCAGCTCATCGCCGACGGCGTCGATCTGCGCCGAACATGAGTGACAAAGCGATCGCGCTTTGCACGCAATATGGCGTGCACGTGCGCTTTGCCGATCTTGGCGATTGGGGCAAAGCCGAGTTGCGTGCCGAGTACGATCCCCGCGTGCCGGAGATCTGCATCAACCGCCGTCTGTCCGCCGATCTCGTCGAGTTCGCCGTCCTTCACGAGCTCTACCATCATCGAGAAGCGATCGGCGAGATTGCGGTGCTGCGGGATCGCGCGGCGCGAGAGGACGCAGCGGACGCGTATGCGGCGCAGTTGCTCGAGGTACTCGCTTGAGCGCGCCGTTCGCAGGAATAGACGGCGGACAGAGTTCGACCATCGCACTGATTGGCGACGAGAACGGACGGATTCTGGGGCGCGGTACGGCGGGGCCGGCCGACGAGGTCGGCGCCGGTGCGGACTCGACGCGGCTTCGCGATGCCTTGCGAGACGCGCTCTCGCATGCATGCCGCAGCGCAGGCCTTCCGGATGGAAGCAGTTTCGCGGCGATCGTTGCCGGCGTCAGTGGTTATGAAGGACGCGTCTACGGCGCCCTGCCGCAGATGCCGGCGCAACGGTTTATGCTGATGCACGATGCGCCGGTGGCCCATGCGGGCGCGCTGGCCGGCGAGCCGGGCGTCGTCGTGATCGCGGGCACGGGTTCCGTCGTCTACGCGCGCGACGAAAACGGTGGCTCGCAGACGCTCGGCGGATGGGGATATCTCTTCGGCGATGAGGGAAGCGCCTTTCGCATTGCTCGCGACGCGCTGGTCCTTCTGATGGCCGCGCAGGACGACGGCGATAGCTCACTCCGCGAGGAGACGCAGGCGGCCTGCGATTTCTTTGCAATGGACTCGCTTCACCGAGTTGCGCGCGCATTCTACGCCGGCGAACTCGCCCGCGAGCGGCTCGCCTCCTTTACGCCGGTGGCAATCCGGTTTGCGCGGTTCCGCGCAATTGCGGACGCGGGAGCCGACCGGCTCGCCGCGCTCGCGCATCGCGCGCTGGCTGCAATAAAAGACCGAAGAGTGGCGCTGACCGGCGGACTCTTCGCCGACGCGGACTTTTACGAGCGCGTCAGACGCGGCATTCTCTCCGCCACGCCCGGAGCCCAGGTCGGGCACGCGAAGTACGAACCTGCCGCCGGCGCGCTGCTGCTCGCCTACAGGGAACTGGGTCTGCACGTGCCGGAGCTCCGGCAATGAGCGTGCTCGAAGCCCTGCGCGGCGGGTTGATCGTTTCCGTGCAGGCTTGGCGCGGTTCCGCCCTCGACGATCCGCCGATCATTGCCGCAATGGCGCAGGCCGCGCAAGACGGCGGGGCCGTTGCGGTCCGCATCGAGGGCATCGAGAATCTTCGCGCCGTGCGCGGGCGCGTCGCTTTGCCGATCGTGGGGCTGGTAAAGCGTGAGTATCCCGGATTCGAAGCCTACATTTCTCCGTCGCTTGCCGAAGTGGGAGCGATTATCGGCACCGGCGCTGAGATCGTGGCCTTCGATGCAACCGGCCGCCCACGGCCGGACGGCAGTCTGCTCATTGACGTGATCGCGGCCATCCACGCGGCCGGCCGCCTCGCGATGGCCGATTGCTCCACCGCGGCGGACGCAGCGGCGGCGAGCGCCGCCGGCGCCGACGTTTTGGCGACGACGCTTTGCGGCTATACGGCGCCGACGAAGAATCACGCGCTTCCCGCGCTCGATCTCATAGCCGAGGTTTCGCGACTGGGTAAGTTCGCCGTATGCGAGGGCGGAGTTCGTTCGCCCGCCGATGTGACGGCGGCGCTCGATGCGGGAGCCGACGCCGTGGTCGTTGGGACCGCCATCACCAATGTGGACTGGCTTGTCCGGGAGTTTGCAGGGGCGGCCGAGAGGGGCTCTTAACAGCCCGTTTAGTCGGTGCGACGAGCGCGCGGAGCGCCTATAGTTAGGTTAAGGGAGAGCATTCTTTGGCAGAGAGAACAGCCCAACCGGCCCGGCTTGGTCGCGGATTCTGGGCGTACACTGCGATCTTGACGGTGGCGGCGGTCGCCGCGATCGTCTTTTGGTACCTCTTTCCGCTGGAACGCTACCTACCCGCCGCGATCGTCACGGCGCGGCAGGTCGATACTCTCTTTCGTTTTATGGCGGCGACGGGCAGCGCGCTCTACGTCTTCATCGTCGGCTATCTGGTCTATTTCGCGATCGTCTTCCGCGCCAAAGCCTCCGACGCGCCCGATGCGATCGGCGTACAGATCCACGATAACCGCAAGCTCGAGTTCTGGTGGACGGTAATTCCGGCGCTCTTCGTCGTGCTGCTCTCGATCGTCAGCGTTCGAATCTGGTACGAGATCGAGTTGGAGCCGGCCAACGGCCTCGTGGTCGAGGCGATCGGCCACCAGTTCTATTTCTCGTTCCGGTACCCGCAGATCAATGGCGAGGTTACCGACGAGATGCACCTTCCGCTAAACGTGCCGGTAACGCTCAATCTCACGTCGGCCGACGTGATCCACGGATTCTGGGTTCCGGCGATGCGTCTCAAAAACGACACCGTTCCGGGCTTGGTAACGACGATCCGGTTCACGCCGCGACTCGCGGGCCGCTATCCGATCATTTGCACGCAGTTCTGCGGCGTCGAGCACAGCGACATGGACAAGCAGGTCTTGGTGATCGAGGATAAGGACTCGTTCGACCGGTGGTACAAAGGCTGGCAGCAGAAGAACGCTCGCGCCGGCAACGCGCTGCCGGGCGCGGGCGGAGCGGCCATCTCGCTTCAGGGAGGCGACGCCGCGGCCGGCAAGGTGCTCTTCAGCCAAAAATGCACGGCCTGTCACAAGCTCGCTCCGTTCAGTCAAACTCTCGTCGGGCCGGGACTCGAGGGCGTTCTGCACGACTCCAACCATCCCAACTTGGTCAACGGCCAAGCGGCAAATCCCGCGGACGTCGCATCGATCTTGGAGAACGGTTACACCGGCAGCATGGGCGCGATGCCCAACGCCAGCTCGAACGGCCTCTCGCAGCAGGACATTGCAAATCTGGTGGCATTCCTCAACACACTGAAGTGAGATATTTGAAAGCGGTATGGCAGTAGCAGCGGTTCACTCGGGCGGCATCGCCGATCACATTCACCCCGAACCTCAGGGGTTCGTCCGGCGATATGTCTTTTCGCTCGATCACAAGATCATCGGCATTCAGTACCTCATCACCGGCTTCGTCTTCTTCATCCTCTCCGGTTTGCTGGCCGAAGCCATCCGCACCCAGTTGCTCAACCCCTCCGGCGGTTTCGTGGCACCCGGCACGTACAACGAGGTCTACAGCGTTCACGGCAGCGCGATGGTGTGGCTGGTCGTCATTCCGCTCCTGACCGGTGGCTTCGGCAACCTAGTCTTTCCGGTGCAAATCGGGGCCCGCGACGTGGCGTTTCCCTGGCTGAATATGCTGAGCTTCTGGATCTTTCCGGTCGCCGGCTTGATGCTCTTCTCGTCGTTTCTCATGGGAGCGCCGACCGCGGGATGGATGGAGTATCCGCCGGTCTCGCTGCAGGGCGCCGCCGGAACCTCGATGTGGGCCGCCGCGATCTTTCTGGTCGGTGTGAGCTCGACCATGACCGGCATCAACTTCGTCGTAACGATCTTAAAGATGCGCGCTCCCGGCATGACCTTTACCCGCATGCCGCTCTTCGTTTGGGGACAGTTCGCGACCGCGCCGCTGCTGATGATCGCGACGACGGCGCTGGCGGCAGCGCTGGCCGCACTCTTCATCGAGCGGCAGTTCGGCGTGCCATTCTTCGACCCGACCAAAGGCGGCAGCCCGGTGATGTGGCAGCACATGTTCTGGTTCTACTCGCATCCGGCGGTCTATATCATGATTCTTCCGGCCTTCGGCATCATCTCCGAAGTGCTGCCGACCTTCGCGCGCAAGCCGATCTTCGGCTATAAGCTGATCGCGTTCTCTTCCATGGCGATCGCGCTGGCCGGGTTCATGGTCTGGGCGCACCACATGTTTACCTCGGGGCTTGCGCCGTTCTTGCAGCTTCCGTTCATGATCATCACATACCTCATCGGCGTGCCGACGGGCATCAAGATCTTTTCGTGGACGGCGACGTTGTGGGGCGGAAAGATTCACTACACTACGGCGATGCTCTTTGCCATCGGCTTCGTCGGGCTCTTCACGCTGGGCGGCATAACCGGAATCTTCCTTGCGGCCATTCCATTCGATCTCCACGTGCACGGAACGTACTTTATCGTCGCTCATTTGCACTACGTGCTCATCGGCGGAAGCCTGATGGGGATCTTCGCCGGCATGTACTACTGGTTCCCGAAGATGTCGGGGCGACTGCTCAACGAGACCCTGGGTAAGATTCACTTCTGGCTGTTCTTCATCGGCTTCAACGGCACGTTTCTTCCGATGCATTGGCTGGGGGTGCTCGGGATGCCGCGCGAGGTGGCGACCTACGACCCGCAGTTCACGTTCTGGAACCGCTTCGAATCGTTTTCGTCGTATCTCATGACGCTTGCGATTCTGATTTTCTTCGTGAACGTGCTGTGGAGCATCCGGTACGGGAAGCGGGCCGGTGCCAATCCGTGGGGAGCGCGCACGCTGGAGTGGCAAGTGCCGTCGCCGCCGCATTACTATAACTTCAAGCACATCCCGACGGTCTACGGCCTGCCGTACGATTTCAGCCAGCCGCTTCCATATACAGGTCTGGAGGAAGAGCTTACCGATTCGCCGCCGCCGGTCGCGGCGGGGGCGAACTGATGTCGGTCGCGGCAATCGGCGCGGACGCGCACGGCGGCGTCGACCAGCTCTACGTCGAAACGCGCGAACTCCGCCTGCAAGGCTTCTTACTCTTTCTGATCAGCGACTGCGTCCTTTTTTCGTCGTTCATCTTCGCCTATCTCTATCTGCGCAATAGCGGACAGGGCTGGCCGCCGCCGGGAATTCAGCGTCTCGACGTCGCGTTTGCGGCCTGGAACTCCGTCGTGCTTTTCGGTTCCGGCGCGACGATGCATTATGCGCTCGAGAACTTCAAGCACGGGAACTTCATAAAATACATGTGGTTCCTACTGGCAACGATCGTTTTGGGTGCGGGCTTCCTCGGGGGTCAAGCCTATGAATACAACCACTTGATTTTCGGCGAGCACGTGACGTGGTCGGGCAGCGGGATCTTCGGCGCTTCGTTCTTCACGTTGACTGGGATGCACGGGCTACACGTACTTTTCGGCGTTTGCTATCTCACGGTGCTCGTGCTTCAGTCGGCTGGCGGCGTCTACACGCGGGGCAAGTACTTCGGGATTACGGCTGGCACGCTCTATTGGCACTTCGTCGACGTGATCTGGGTTGTGCTCTTCTCCATCTTCTACTTGATATAAGGGCCCTGATTATGCTTATGTCGTTGTCGCCTCGGCCCTCATTTATCGAAATAGACTTCGGACCTCGGCTCCTAGACCTAAGCAAAATCAGAGCCCTTATGGAGTGTACCAATTAATGAATGCGCAGCTCATCGAACGGTTGGGAGCGGTGATCGCGGGCATCGCCGTCGCCGTGGTGGCCTTTTACGCGCTCTATAAGGACTGGCAGACGACCGGAATCGAGAACCAGGTCTTCAAGCTGATGCTGGCGCTGCTCGGGCTGGGCGCGGTTCTCGCCCTGCTCGCCGGCCTCAACGTGATCGGCTTCACTCCTCCGAAAGGCGCGTAACCGATGATCGTACGCGACGACGAGTATCTCGACTTTACGAACGTCCCCGAAAGCAAGGGCATACCGCCGTTACTCTACCGCGTCGCCGCGGTCGGGTTGGTAATCATCTTCTTGATCGGTGCGTCGGTCTGCTTGATGTCGGGATACGGGCACCACTGGCCCGCGGACACGACGGAGCGCGTTCCGCTCAACAGCCCGTAACTACGGCCCAACCTTGGCATCGGAGGGTGTGGTCAAGCCGGAAAGCGTCTCAACGGCGCGCTGGTGCTGCCCGAATGCGTTTGCGTCGTAGACCCAGACTGCGGCCCCGCTGGCGTACCCATTGGTGCAAGCGGCGTCGATGTATCCCTCGAAAACCGCCATGCCGGTAACCATGCCCGAAAGTCTCCCGGGTGGTGCGTATGTGTTCGTATAGCAGTTTTCCGCGAGGATCCATCGGTCTTCGCGCTTGCCTTCTGATCCGGAGATTGCGTCGAAGTCGGTGAGGTGCCACCAGTACGTGTGGCATCTCCGTATTCCCCCGACGCAGTAACCTCGATATTGGACGTTTGCGTAGGCGCGGTTGTTCTCGTCGAACGCAAGCGCGCCGGCATAATAAGGCAGCCAGCCTCGCTTCGGGAGGGCAAGCGTGAAGTTTTCGCCCGAGCTTCGGTGCGGGTGAAAGTAGACGTTGATCCCGTCGCGAGGCGCCCGTACGTGCTGGGTTAGACATACATATATCCAGCCAAGCCGACGGCAAAGGCTGCGATCGGAACTCCGAGTTGTGCCTTTCCCAGGAGCTTCCCGGCGGGAGAAAACACTTGCACAAATCCGCCCCCAGCCGACGCCCGACCGGCGGCGTAAATGTTACCGGCGCTATCGACGCCGAGAAACCGGACATCGGGCAACCTTGCGAAAACTTCGTCGGGCTTCGTCTTCGGCAGTCCGTCGACGAGCGCGTAGCGATAGATCGCGCCGCTTCCGGGATCGGCTACGTATAGGTGCTGGGTACGAACTCGTATCGCGCGCCCTCGGCGTTTGGGCGCCGGCGGGTATCTCTCCACCGGCGCTGGTGGGTTGTCGAAAGGCTGTGCAGCCTCCGAGGATCGTAAGAATAGCGCAAAAGCCAAACGCGTTGCGGCCGGCGTCTGAAATCCTCATCTGCGTTGTCCCCCATTACGAACGGACCCGATGGCATGCAAACGTTCTGTCCGCAGGGCGCCGGTCCATGCGGCGTGGCGAACCGGGCGGCTTATAGGTCGGCGCGGCGGCCGTGGCGCGTGGCGATGCCGATGGCAAGAAGCGGCAGATCTTCGTCGGGAAGCAATCCCGTCGACCTGCCGTCGATCTTGTGGATGCCGTAGCGCGAGAACTCGACGAGGGCGGGGATCGTCGCGTTAAGTAATCGGCGATTACCGAGCCACTCCCATTCGCCGGCGACGGCTCGATCCGCAAGGAGCACGGCGGCATAGCCGCAGGCGTCGGGACGCGAGCGGTCGTCGGGTTCGCGGTAACGGACGTATCCGTCAACGATGAAAATCGGGGCGAACGTTTGGACGTAGGCGACGAGCGGCGCCACCAGCACGGCGACGAAATATCCAGCGAAGACGACCGCCCCAAGGGCGAAGATCCACGCGACCTTGATCAACGTCGCATCGGATGGTACGTGATGCGCGCGGTAGATGATGCCCCACGTCAGCAGGGCCATAAAAATCATCCCGAGCAACGGCTCGATCGCCAGCGCGAAGCGTCCGGTGAGCCCGCGCCAAACGATTCTTCGTTCGGAAGAAGCCCATCGCCGGCGTGCGAGATCGCGGCTGCGCTCGAGCACGTCTGTGGCTACGCGGCTTCCTCGATGGGTCGCCTGCGCTCCGCATCCCGCGGCTTCAAACCCGCGGCCAGAAGAAGCGCGACGAACGCAACGGCGCAAAATGCAAGGTACGCGTGGCGATAGCCGGCCAATTCGCTTTGCGCCGCGCTCATCAGACCTCCGGCCAACGAGCTGCCGAGAATTTGCCCGACGATCAGCGCTTGGCTCAGCAAGCCCACCGAAGTCGCGCGAGCGCGCTGCGGCGTTTCGTTCGTGACGATGTAGCGCGTCGGCGCACCCAGCAGTGCGCCGAATCCGGCGCCGGCTATGACGATTGCGATCAGTGCAACCGGTAGCGAATTGAAGCCGAGCGCGAAAAGTGCAAGGCCGATTTCGCTCACGATCGTGCCGGCTAGCAGCACGTCGCGGCTGCCGATTCGGTCGAGAGCTCGTCCCGATGCCGGAATGACGAGGACGAACATGAATGCACCGAGCGCGGCAGCGAAGCCCGCGGCCGCTGACGACAGACCGTCTGCGGCGACCAGCACGGCAGGTATGAAGAAGAGCGAGCCTTCCAAAATGCCGATGACGACCTCCAGCGCGTACGTTCTGACGAGCTGCGGCGTGCGTAAAATCTCCAGCGGCACGATCGGGTTACGCGCCGATCGCTCCCAAAATGCAAAGCCCACGAGAAGCGCGACGCCGGCGAGTCCGGTCGCAACTCCGGACGAGATCAGTCCGTCCATGAGCGCCAGCAATCCGCCGCAGAGCAACGCGAGGCCAACAACGTCGAGCGCTTCACGTTGCCGCGGAGCGTTCGCCGGAACCTCTTTGAGCGCCATCGCGAAAACGATCGCCGCCAGCGGAAGATTCAACACGAAGATGTAGCGCCACGAAACATAGTGCGTGATCAGGCCGCCGATGCTCGGACCGATGACCGCCGCGAAACCCCACGTTGCGGCGACGATGCCGAGCGCCGCCCCGCGCCGGGCCGCCGGCACGACGTCGCCTATCGCCGCGGTGGCGACGGGAAAGATTCCGCCGGCACCGAGTGCTTGAATTGCGCGCGCCGCAAGAAAGACCGGATAGTTCGGCGCGAGGATTGCGACGATGCTTCCGGCGGCGAAGAGCGAGATGCAAATCAAATAGATCGGACGCCGCCCGAAGCGGTCCGCCATCGAGCCGGCAACCGCAATCGAGACGACCGTAACGAGAAGATATACGGTGAAGATCCAGGCCAGGTCGCCGGTTTGGACCGTGAACGCCTGTCCGAGCGCGGGCAGCGCGGGCGAGAGCACGCTCAGATCGAGGGCTCCGGCAAAGACGCCGAGCGCGAGCGTCCACAGCAGGCGATTCACGAGATAATTCGGTCGATCACCATCACCGCACACATCAGCGCCAGGTACACAAGTGAGTAGCGAAAGAGCTTGCGCGCTTCGTACGTGCCGGTCTGTTCGCGCCACGTTCGCCAGGCGTCGAGCATAAAAAGCCCGCCAAGCACGGCCGCCGCGCCGAAATAGAGCGCGCCCATCACGTGAAGCGGGTAGAGGGCGAGCGACGCCGCAACCAGCACGAGGCTGTAGTAGACGATCTCGCGTTTGGTGCGTTCTCGTCCGTAAACGTTGGGCAGCATCGGAATGTTGGCCTTACCGTAGTCCAGTTCCGTCATCAATGCCAGCGACCAAAAGTGCGGCGGCGTCCAAAGAAAGATCAACGCGAAGAGGCCGAGCGCCGGCGCACCGATGGCGTGCGTAACGGCGGCCCAGCCGACGAGCGGCGGAACTGCGCCGGCCGCTCCGCCGATCACGATGTTGAGCGGCGTTATGCGCTTGAGCCACATCGTGTAGATGACGACGTAATAGGCGTTCCCGGCAAGCGAGAGCCAAGCCGCAAGCGGATTGACGAGAAGATAAAAGAGTGCAAAGGATATGCCGCCGGCGAGCACCGCATAGATCGTCGCGCTACGCCGGGAGATCCGTCCTTGCGGGATCGGGCGCGCTTGAGTGCGCTTCATCACGCGATCGATGTCCGCGTCCCAGACGCAGTTGAATGCGCCGGCCGATGCCGCGGCGAGCGCTCCCGCCAACAGCGTCCAAAAGAGCAGCCCCAGCGGAGGAACTCCGCGGGCCGCCATCACCATGGACGCGGCCGTTGTAATCAGCAGCAGCGCGATGATGCGCGGCTTCGAAAGCTCGTAATAGTCGCCGAGGCGGTCGAGCGCGATCATTGCCCCTTCGACTGCGCTCAGGACGAGCTCGCGCCGCTTGGGCTGTAGTGGCGCGCCGGCTGGTTCGCCATTGCATCCAGCGATGCAAAGACCGTCGCGATGAAGAAGGCCAAGAAGACAAAGGCCGCGTTAACCGCGTGCGCTTCGCGAAGCTCTACCGGCAACCGCAGCGTTACGTTGAGAAGTCCGAGCACGACTTGAATGCAAACCAAAGCCACACCAGCTCCGGCCGCTCCTCTCACCCGCCCCGAGGCGGGACCGGCCCACGCGAGTGCCAGTGCTGCGGCGGCAAAGATCAGGGTAGCGGCAGCGGCGGCTCGGTGCAGCATCTGTGCGTACTCACCCTGCGTGTGAACGATGATGTTGCCGGCGCACTGCTGGATCGAGAGGCAGGCCAGGCCGGCCCCGCTGGAACTTACATAGGCGCCGACGCACATCGTAATAAATGCGATCGTGGTCGTCGTCAGCAGGACGAAGCGAAGGCGTCCCGAGGACCGCGAGGCGTCGTGCGGCGGCGCGATCCCGGCGGAGGGCGACGCTGCGGCGAACGCGGCCATCGCCGAAAGGGCCGCGATAAAGGCCATGGCGGTCCCCCAATGCAGGACGACGGAGAACGGCGCATTGCCCAGCCGGACGGTCTCCGCGCCGAGCAGCACCTGACCCATGAAAAGGGCGACGATCACGACCAGCGTCGGACCGACGAACGGCGAACGGGAGCGCACCGGCCAGGCGGCCACTACCAGCGCGACCGTCAGAGGCGCAACCGTAAACGCAAGCAAGCGGTGCGTCCATTCCCACAAGGTGCCGTCCGTCATGAGGGGGATTACGTGCCCGCGGCAAAGCGGCCAATCCGGGCACGTGAGTCCCGCACCGTTGATGCGCGTCCAACTGCCGAGCACGACGGTCATCAGGGCGACGAAGTCGGTCGCCAACGCGAGACGGAGGAGGCGTTTCATCCGAGCCTTAGCGTAGCGTTGCCCAGGCTGGACGGCAATGACAAATGAGACGTACGGCGAAGCGGTCGGCCGTGATGCGCTGGTTGACCCTGGCAGGTCTAGCCTTGGGGCTCATCGTGCTGGCCGGATGTCGTGAGGTGCGCGTGAAGACGCTCGCAGCGGGCACAACCACCGTTCTGGGGGGCAATCAAATCCTTATAGTACGCGATGAGGTAACCCTGGGCAAGCTCGGCATTCATGCGCCCATTCATTTCAAGAGCGAGTTCGGCGTCGTCTTGCTCATGGGGCCGCACGACCGGACCGGCTACAAACAGATCGTCGAATCCATTGGCGCAAACTCCGTACGCGTTCGCGTCGTCGCCTTCGAACAGGCGCCGGCCAACGCGGGCGAGCCGTCGCCGCAATACCGCACGTACACGCTCTGGATCGTTCCCAATGGGGTATATCGTCGAGGCGTTCGAGTCGAAGTCGTAACGCCTAGTGACGAACCGATTGCGACGACCTACTTGCCGTAGGGGTAGTCATGCTTTCTCCCAAGCAGTCGGCAACTTCGGATTCACTCGAGCAACTCCAGGTGCGCGTCGAGCGGCTGGGCACCGTTCTCGTGCCGGACGGGGAAGCGACCGAGGCCGGTGGAGTTCTGAACCCCGCGGCAACGCGCGCTCCCGGTGGCGAACTGTTGATCTACCCGCGTTGCGTTGCCGAGGGAAATATTTCGCGCGTGCGTACGGTGCACGTCGCGAGCGAAGGCGGCAACTACGATTGCCAACGGCTCGATTTTGCGCTCGAGCCGCAAGCGCCGTACGAACTTCGGTCGCATCCCGGATACGGCTGTGAGGACCCGCGCGTAACGTACGTCCCAATACTGGAATCGTATGTCATGGCGTACACGGCCTTTGGGCCGGATGGACCGCGCATCGCCGTTGCGATATCGAGCGATGCGTATCGTTGGAACCGGCTGGGCCCGGTTCGGTTTGCGGGTTCGGCAAACGTCGTCGGCGACGACAAAGATGCAGCGTTCTTCCCCGAGCCCGTGCTGTCGCCCAAGGGCCGCAAGTGTTTAGCTTTTTACCATCGTCCCATGTTGCATCTTTCCAGCGTCGACGGCCGCGCCGCCATTCCCATGATCGAGCGCATGCCCTTCGAAGACCGCGAGTCGATCAGGATCGGATACGTACCGCTGGGTCCCGCCCTCAAGGATCGCAGCAATCTCTGCAACGTTGCGGAGAGCCGCCAGGTGCTTTCCCCCGATGAGAAATGGGGATCGATCAAGATTGGCGCCGGCACGCCGCCGGTGCGAGTCACGCTCGGCGGAACGACGGGATGGCTATCGCTCTTTCACGGCGTGGACTCGATCGGCGGCGGGGGACAGCGGCCATCACTGCGATACGCGGCCGGCATCGTCGTCCACGACTTGGAGCGGCCGGATCGCATTCTCTACCGCTCGCCGCAGCCGGTTCTTACGCCTGAATCGGACGAAGAGCGGAACGGAGTCGTGGATAACGTGGTTTTTCCAACCGGGCTCGACCCGCGCCCCGATCTCGGCGACCACGTCTTCGACGTCTACTATGGGATGGGCGATTATTCCGTCGGGGCCGCGCGCCTGTTTGTCGGAGACCCACCAACCGGCGCCACGTGATAAAATATCTGGCAGTGTCGACCGTCATCGTGCTTGGTATGGGCGTCCTCGTAGCGGCGTGGGTGAATCGCGACTTGATTCGCATCAAGATCGCCTCGGTCTACGCACGCGTGTCGCCGAAGCCGGGGGCGTCGAGCCAAGCGCAAAGTGGCGCAATCGCGGCGCTGAGCGGCGACGCGCCGTGGGCCTTGTCGGCGCTGCCCGAGTGTTTGACGCAAATCTCGAAATCCGCGGGCTCCACGCGTTACGTGGCCGCGCATCTACCGAAAAACGCCGTCTGGATTGTGCCGCCGGCTCACCTATCGTTCGGGGATTGCTCGATTTCGATCGACCGCCGTGAAGCGTTCGTGCGTCGAGGGAGCGATCGCTTTCGAATTCCGCCGAGCGTGCAGTTTTACCACGCGGGCGCAGAGATCGTTATGATGCGCGAGGCGGCGGGGATCGTAGAGCTACGCGTCTACGAACCGGCAAAACCATGACGGACGGCCCCAAGATTCTCGACGAAGTACGTAAGCGGCGCACCTTTGCGATCATTTCGCACCCCGACGCCGGCAAGACGACGTTGACCGAGAAACTGCTGCTCTACGGCGGCGCCATCCATATTGCCGGACAGGTATCGGCGCGCAGACGGCAGCGCCAGGTAACCAGCGACTGGATGGCGCTGGAACGCGAGCGCGGCATCTCGATAACCTCAACCGTTTTGCAGTTCGAGTACGGCGGCCATACGCTCAATCTTCTCGATACGCCGGGTCACCAAGACTTCGGCGAGGATACCTATCGAACGCTGCTGGCCGCCGATAGCGCCGTGATGCTGATCGATGCCGCCAAGGGCGTCGAGCCGCAGACCAAAAAACTCTTCGCAATTTGCGCCGAGCGCGGCATTCCGCTCTTTACCTTCATGAACAAGCTCGACCGTCCGAGCCGCGATCCACTCGAGCTGCTCGACGAACTGGAAAGCGTACTCGGCATCGGAGCCTTCCCCGTCAACTGGCCGTTGGGCAGCGGAGAAGAGTTCAAGGGCGTCTACGATCGCCGTAC